>ENA-UOOK01006600-UOOK01006600.1-fermentation-metagenome-genome-assembly--contig:-NODE-6600-length-10992-cov-3.874006_pt1 | contig 10992 bp, 10 predicted proteins | sample MGYA00245777_ERZ724023 | MGnify/ENA primary metagenome ERZ724023 (study PRJEB28704, sample SAMN03018312) | fermentation metagenome | biome: anthropogenic terrestrial biome; feature: soil; material... | reverse complement strand
GCCCTGGCGGCGGCCCGGGAGGGCTTTTATCTTTGGCGGGATCATGTCTTTCCCGCGCTTCTACCCTTTTTCGTTTGCGCCCATATCATGCAGCATTGCGGCGCGATCACGGGCCGAGGCCGCCTGGCCCTTTATGGCCTGAGCATGGTCTCCGGCGCGCCCGCGGGCGCGCGGCTCTCGGGCCAACCCGGCGGGGATGTGACGGATACCGCTGCCGCTCTCAACGCGGTCAGCCCCATGTTCATCTGCGGCAGCTTCGCCTCCGGCATGCTGGGCCGCCCCGCCCTCGCCTGGCCTATCCTGCTGGCGCAATTCCTGGCCGCCGGGACCTTCCTGCTGTTGGCTAAGGACAAGGCGGCAGAAGTCCCCGCGCCCACCATCGCAGAGGAAACGCCCTCCTTTTTGCGCCTGCTGGGCGAGGCGCTGGGCTCCGGGGTGACGGCCCTCTTCACCGTGGGCGGCGCGATCATGGTTTTCGGGCTGATTCCGGGTATGCCGCTTCCGGCGCTTCTGGCTGTCGGCGCGGTGCTGATTTCTCTGGGAGTCATGCTGTTCAGAAAGTCCCGGATCCAGACTCCTTCCGCTGTGGAGGAGGAAGCGAAGGCCGCCGCCAAAGCAAAGGCGGCACACGAAGCCAATGAAACGGACTTTTACAAGAATATCGACAATATTTACGGCCTGCTGCCTTTAGATGCGATTGAAATGGAGTTCGGGTACAGCCTGATTCCTCTGGTGGATGAGAACAACGGCAGCAGCTTTATTGAACGCCTGGTGCTGCTGCGAAAGCAGTTTGCCCTGGAAATGGGCACGGTGATTCCCGCCGTCCGGCTACGGGATAACGGTTTTTTAAACCCCAACGTGTATGTTATCAAGGTCAAGGGCGAGGAGGTCAGCCGGGGTGAAATATTGGTGGATTATTGTCTTGCGCTGGAGTCGGGCAATTTATCCGGCACCATCGACGGCATCGATACCATCGAGCCTGCTTACGGTATCCCCAGCAAGTGGATCACACCGGACAAGAAGGACCTGGCGGAAATTTACGGCTACACCGTTATTGACCCTCTGTCGGTGATGGTAACCCACCTTTCCGAAGTGATCAAAAAGCATGCGTATGAGCTGCTGACCCGGCAGGATGTCAACCAGCTGCTGGAAAGCCTGAAGAAATACAATGGAACGTTGGTAAACGACGTGGTGCCGGGGCTCGTTTCGGTCAGCGTCCTCCAGAAAATTCTGTGCAACCTTCTCCGGGAGGAAATTCCCGTACGCGACCTGGAAACCATTTTGCAGACCATTTCCGACTATATGCCAGGGGTGCGGGACGTGGAAATGCTGACCGAGTACGTCCGGCAGGCGCTGAAACGCACCATCACCCGCAAGTGGTCCGAAAACGGGCAGATGCGCGTGATTACCCTGGACAGCGAAGTGGAAAAAGTCATTATCAATTCCATCAACAAAAACGACCAGGGAACTTATCTGGCGCTGGACCCTTCCGTTACGCAGAAGATTGTCACCAAGCTGATCGACTGTATCAACGGCGTGCGTGCGGCTATGAATGTGCCGGTGGTGCTGACCTCTCCGGTAGTAAGAATCTATTTCAGCAAAATGCTTCAGCAGTTTTATCAGGACGCTGTGGTTTTGTCCTATAACGAGGTGGATCTTAACGTGCAGATCCAGTCGCTTGCAAACGTAACCCTGGATTCTTAAGAAAAAATACGGCTGATTTTATACAGAAAGCGGGGATAGTGTTGGAAATTTTACAGAATGTAAAAGATGAATCTAACTCAGCGCTCTGGGCGGAATATAAAATGACCGATAATATTGACTTGCGCAATCAGCTTGTTGTAAAATATAGTTACATGGTAAAATATATTGTCTCCAAGGTGCTGGGAAATTACAAGTATTTCAATAATGTGGAAGATGTAGTTAATGAGGGACTGGTCTCATTATTACAGGCAGTAGAAAAATTCGATTTAAACCGCAACGTAAAATTTGAAACCTATGCTTCTATTAAAATCCGGGGCGCTGTTATCGATTATATCCGTAAGCAGGACGGTTTTCCCCGGCGGGTAAAAAAAATTGCCAGAACCTTAAACGAAGCGGAAATGGATTTGGGAAATTCCCTGGGCTATACTCCCAGCGCTTCCCAGCTGGCCGATTTTATCGGCGTGGATGTAAAGCAGCTCCAGAAAATGCAGCATGAGGCATACGCTTTAAATGTGCTTTCTTTTGAGCAGCTGGTTTATGAAAGCTATACGGAGGACTCCCGGTCCGAGGCACTTTTAAGCAGCCAGACGGACATGCCTGAAAATCTGCTGACGGAAGAAGAGCTGATTACCAAGCTGAGCGAAAGCGTCAAGCAGTTAAATGAGAAAGAGCAGATGGTCATTTCTCTGTATTATAATGAGCAGCTTAAAATAAAGGAGATTGCCAAGGTGCTTAAAATCAGCGATTCCCGGGTATCGCAAATCCATTCGGCGGCCATCGGAAAGCTGAAAAGCCAGCTTGAAAAATATCTCTACCATGAAGGATAAAAGGAGGGAACAGCATGTCGTCCAGAGGTTTTTATTTAATCGGGTCTTCCTTGCTTACCCAGAATAAAATTATCAATACCATCAGCAACAACGTGGCCAACATCAATACGCCCGGCTTTAAAAAGGATACGGTGGTGACTTCTACCTTTGATGAAATGCTTTGGAGCCGCATCGACGGCAGCACCAATAACCTGACGGAACTGGGGACAGTTTCGGCGATGCGGATTGCTAACGAGAATTACACGATCCACTCTCAGGGAACTTTGGAGGAAACGGGGCGGAATCTGGATTTTGCTATTGAAGGCTCCGGCTTTTTTGCGGTGAATCAGGGGGAACAGACGGGTTATACCCGCAATGGCAGCTTTAATCTGGATGACGAGGGCTATCTGATTTTATCCGGCGCAGGGCGGGTTCTGGATGGTTCCGGGGAAGAAATATATATGGGAACCGACCGCATTACGGCGGACAGCCTGGGCAATCTTTACGATTCCGAGGGCAACGAGCTGGGTACCCTCGGAGTGTATGATTTTGAGGATTATGCCCAGCTGGAAAAGATGAACGAGGGCGTTTACACCGGCGAGGGCGCTGTTCCCGTGGAGCAGCCCAAGGTAGACTGGCAGACGACGGAAGGTTCCAATGTGGATGCAGCTCAGGAAATGACCAACGTGATTTCCGCCCAGCGCATGCTGCAGTCCTGTTCCCAGGCGCTTTCCATTTACGACGCCATTTTGAATAAAGCAGCTACGGAAATCGGCAAGGTATAGCTGATAACATAAACGAGGAGGGGAAGAAGCATGGTCACATCCTTTTATACGGCGGCCTCGGGGGTCATTCAGCAGCAGAAGGGGCTGGACGTTACCGCCAATAATATTGCCAATGTCAACACCAACGGCTATAAACCGTCGGATGCCGTTTTTACCGATCTGCTTTATACGCGGATTCGGGAGGAGGGCAACGAGGTAAATTATCCGGTTGGGCACGGAGTTCGTCTGGAGAAAACCGATAACCTGACGGACAAACAGGGAAGCATGCTGCAGACAGGGCATACCTATGACTTTGCCATTGCCGGCAAGGACGGTTTTTTTGCCGTGGAAACCGAGGACGGCATAAAATATACCCGCAACGGGAATTTTGAGCTGACCCTGATCGACGGCGAATACTACCTGACTGCTTCCGGCAAAGGAAACGTGCTGGATTCCGAAGGAGAGCCTATCGTTGTGGACATAAAGGCCGCGGAAGACCTTGCAGACGCCGACGGACAGGAGCAGGAAAGCGGGGAAAAAGTTCTGGATATTGGAGTATATACCTGCCCTAATATCGACGGGCTTTTGCGGGGAGAAAACCTGTTTTACAGCGAAACGGAAAATTCCGGAGAAATGGAAGCGGTGGAGAATCCCTCGGTGCTCAGCGGGTACCTGGAAGGCTCCGCGGTGGATTTGGCCGATGAAATGAAAAATATGATTCTCAGCCAGCGGGCGTTCCAGCTGAATTCCCGTCTGGTACAGGTAGCCGACGAGGTTATGCAGACCATGAATAACCTGCGGTAAATAAAAACACAGGAAAGGGTGGGTATTGTGTCAAATGGAATTGAAGAAGCAGAGAACAGAGTGACGGATCGGCAGGCGGCGGAACCTGCTGCTGTAAAACCGGAGTTTACTATCCGTGTTTCCTCCGACAAATCCATGGTATATTTACGGCTGAAAAACGCGGCACCCAATCTGCAAGTTACCTGTGAGGATGTAAAAGACTTTTTGACCAAGGAAGGAATCGTGTTTGGAATTCTTGAGGGCAATATCCGGGAATTCTGTGAAAAGAAAAGCTATTATCTGGAGCTGGTGGCAGCTCAGGGAATCGAACCGGCAGACGGGGCAGACGGCTCGCTTGTTTATCATTTTGATACGGACCTCAATACGAGGCCTGCCGAGCGGGAAGACGGAACGGTGGATTTTCGTGAGTTGGGGCTTGTCAAGAATGTTAAAAAGGGGGATGTTCTGGCTCATATCGTCCCCCCAAAGGAAGGAAAAGACGGCACTAACGTCTATGGCGGGCCAATCCCCTATGTTCACGGGAAAATGCCGGCAATCAGCGCCGGAAGCAATACGGTTTTATCGGAGGATAACCTGCAGCTGACTGCGACGATCGACGGTTCGGTTGAACTGAAAAACGGGACTGTGATCGTGAACGAGGTCCTGATGATCAGCGGAGATGTGGACATGCGTACAGGCCATATTGACTGTGTCGGCTCCGTTGTGATAAAGGGTGATGTGCGCGAGGGCTTCACGGTAAAATCCGGAAGCAACATTGAGGTGTACGGGATTGTTGAGGCGGCCGTTTTGGAAGCGGTCGGCTCCATTACCATCCGCAGCGGCGTTAATGGGATGAACAGCGGAAAAATCACTGCGGGCAAGGATATAACCAGTACCTATATACAAAATGCCAATATTGTTTGCGGCGGGACTGTGACTTCGGATTCTATTATGAACAGCAACATTTCCGCGGGCGGCAATATCCTGCTGAAAGGAAGGAAGGCTTCGCTGGTTGGCGGCGCCTATGAAGCGGGCGGGAAGATCTGTTCAAAATATATTGGTAGCACCGGTTATATGCAGACGAATCTCTGCTTAAAGGTACCCGATTTTGAGACAACTTATGAGCTTGCCTCCCGTATCAGTCCCCGGGAGCTGGAGTATGAGATCAATGCCGGCAATGCTCAACTGAAGGAACTGCAGGCGTTGATTAAGAGTAAAGGCTCACAGATGAATCAGGAAGGCGGAGAAGCGGTTGCCCGGCTGATTGTACAGAAAAACAAGCTGAATGTGAAGATTCAGAGCATGGAGGAGCAGAAAAAAAAAGTGCTGGAAGCCGTGGAAAAGCTGAAGCAGTATAAAATTGTGGCAGCTGATACCATTTATCCCGGCTGCAGAGTTAATCTTTGTAATCTGTATTATGAAATCAGTCAGGAAACCCATGCAGTGAAATACTACATTAAAGACCGCGCTATTGTCGAGGAAGCATTGACTTCCGAAGACCGGCAGTGGTAGCTGTTTAGCTGCATATAATACATAGGCTTTCGATAAAGGGGGAAAGATTTCGTGTCCATAGAAAAATTAGACCAGTTGGGAGATATGTATATTGACGTGCTGCGGGAACTGGGGAATATCGGTTCAGGCAATGCGGCCACCTCCCTTTCCACTTTACTCAACACAGCAATTGACATTGGGATCCCCAGCGTGAAGATCGTGGATATTAATGAAGCGGCCTGCCTGTTAGGCGGGCCGGAAAATATTGTCGTAGGGATACTGGCGAAGGTCAGCGGCGATGTGGATGCCATGGTCATGTTTATTATCGACGAACAGTTTGCCCGGCTGGTGCTGGAAAATCTGCTTCACCAGACCTTTGAGGGGTGTGCCAATCTGACGCAGCTTCAGATATCGGCGCTTTCCGAGGTGGGCAACATCATGATTTCCTCTTATGTCAATTCCATTGCGGAGATGGCGTCCCTGAAAATGAAGCTGACGGTTCCGGCAATATCTGTGGATATGGTCGGTGCAATGCTTTGCGTTCCTTCCATTGAAATCGGAGAGGTTTCCGATCAGGTAATTTTTATTGAAGACGATATTTTAAGCCAAGAAGGCCTGACGTCAAAAATTTTGCTGGTTCCGAGTATTGAATCTCTGAATAAAATTATGCACGGATTGGGATTAGAAGTATTATGAGTATTGTTCACAACGTTGGAATAGCAGACATGAAAATTGCAAAAGATCCTGACACTCTTATTACCTATGCTCTGGGCTCCTGTGTCGGAATATGTGTGTTCGACAGTAAGCTGAAAATAGGAGGGCTGGCCCATATTATGCTTCCTTATATGCCCTCAACCAGCAGTTATAACAGCACCAAGCTCAAGTTTGCCGATACTTGTATCCCCTTTATGCTGACGGAGATGGAAAAGCTGGGGTGCAGCCGGATGCGGATGGCTGCCAAGATTGCCGGCGGCGCCAAGATGTTCGAAGTAGAAGGGGAATCGAGTATCGGCAATATAGGGGAACGGAATATTTCGGCTGTTCGTGAAATCCTGAAGAAGGAGCGAATTAAGATATTTGCTGAGGACGTGGGCCTGAATTATGGCCGCACGGTTTCGTTTGAAGTAGAGGGCGGCGCGATGCAGGTAAGATCCTATGCAAAGCCGCTTAAGATTTTATAAACCGGGAAAAAAGCAACAGAAAAAGAAAAAAATTGTTTTTTCCTTTTCTGTTGCTTTTTTATGTTTTCAGTCTGTTAAATTTTCAAATCATCGATGTTTTTGGATTTGAAATAAACGGCGGCGATTTCCTTGAAAAAAATATCCCGGTCTTTTTCATTCAAGTCCTTACTGTTAAAAAGGCCGCTGACGGCAGCCAGTAAAATTTTCGCCTTGTTTCTGGCCGCCGGATTGGAGAAGCTTTCACCGGAAACCCCACCGGCTAAAAAGTAATCGGTGGGTTTATTAAATACGGAGGCGAGCTGATAAATGACAGCAGGCTTAGGGTAGCGCGTTCCCTGCTCATAATTAATCAGGGAACGGGTGGAAATACCCAGAATACCGGCCAGCTCATACTGCGTCATTTTGAATTCCTTGCGGCAGGCTCTGATTTTATCTCCCAGCATCACAACGGTTCCCCCTAAATATAGATAACGAAATGTGAAAATTCATACAAACTAAATTAAATAAAATGAAATGTCGTTCATATTATATGGCGCTTAAATTCTTTTGTCAAGAAAAACCTGCACAGCAAAAAGGGGGCGCCTTATGCTGTGCAGGTTTGGAATCTTACTTTTGCAGCATTAATTCCATGTCTTCGCTTTTAAACAGCTTATCAACGTTCAGAATCAGGATGACCTTATCGCCCTGTTTTCCGACGCCGGACAGGAAAAAGCGGTCGACTCCCTGAGAAATAAAAGGAGGATCCGTGATTTCATCCTTTTTAAGATCCAGCACCTCATGCACGGAATCCACTATAAATCCCATGTAGGTTTTATCAAGGCGGGTGACAACGATGCAGGTGCGGTCGTTATACTGGGTTTCCCCCTTGCCGAAGCGGGCCCGTATGTCAATGATGGGAATGATACTGCCCCGCAGGTTGATAACGCCCTTGGCGTAGTTGGGATAATCGGGAATGGAGGTGATTGGCTGATACTCAATAATCTGCACGATGTGCTTGATGGGAACGCCAAACAGCTGATCGATTGTCCAGAAGGTAAGGTATTTATTTTCCAGTTCTTCCTTGTCCTCTTCTTCCAGATAATCCAGAATAGAATCTTGATTCATGGCAGACACCTTTCCTGTTCATGTTAAATTTTAACCGAAAATTCTTATTTTACAAAGGCTTTGTTCATCAGAATGGATGCGATTTCTTTAAGAGGAGCCTGCTTGTCTACGGCACCGAGATGAAATGCTTCCATCGGCATTCCGTATACCACGCAGGAGTTCTGATCCTGCCCTATGGTAAAGGCGCCGTTTTCGTGCATGGACAAAAGTCCTTTTGCGCCGTCCCGACCCATACCGGTAAGGATTACGCCGATGGCCTTGGCTCCCGCAGCCTTGGAGACCGATTCAAACAGCACGTCCACAGACGGACAATGCCCGCTGATCTTAGGTCCTTCCACACAGCGGACAAAGTAACCGCCGCTGTCCTTATGCAGCGTCATCTGTCTGTCGCCGGGAGCGATATAGGCAACTCCGGGTCTTAACCGGTTCCCATTTTCCGCTTCATATACCTCAATCTGACAGGTTTTGTTCAGACGCTCGGCAAACATTCTGGTGAAGACGGGAGGCATATGCTGGGTTATTACAATAGGGAAAAAGTTCACAGGCAAATCCCGGATGACTTCCAGAATCGCTTCGGTTCCGCCGGTAGAGGCGCCGATGGCGACCACCAGATCTCCCGCTGAAGCAGAAAGGCGGGCCGTAAGCCGGACGGGAGCAGCAGCAACCTCTTTAGGACAGGGACCGCCCTGTTTGCACAGGTTAGCTTTGGCGGCAATCCGGATCTTTGACTGAAGCTCTCTGGAGAAGTTTCCGAAAGCGGCGGGATCGCGCATATCGGGTTTTTTTACGAAGTCAATGGCACCGGCTTCCAGCACCTCAAAGACGTTGACGGACAAAGAACTGACCAGTACCACGCGTATGGGGTGGACCGGCATTATTTTTTTCATGAAGTCAATTCCCCGCATGCCGGGCATTTCAATGTCCAGCGTTATAACGTCGGGGTGAGATTCAACAATAATTTTCTCCGCCTCCGCCGCATCCCTAGCCGTATCAATCACCTGAATGTCCGGACAGTTTGTAAGGGAACGGCTCATGGCTGTCCTAAAAAAGATAGAATCGTCGACAATCAGAACACGTATTTTTTGAGCCACAGCTAAAATCCTTTCTGATATATGGATGGTTGAACAGTAATGAAATTGACATCATTTTTTAAAATGGACTCAGAATGGCCGATAAAAAAGTATCCTCCGGGATTCAAGGCGTTATAAAATTTACTGACCAAAACATTTTTTGTAGGCTGTTCAAAATAGATCATGACGTTCCGGCAGAAAATCAGGTCAAAAGGCTTTCTGTACTCAAATTTATCCATCAGATTAAAGGTTTTGAAGACCACTTGGTCTTTAATTTCCCGGCTCAGCTCAAAACTGTCGCCTTTCTGTATAAAATATTTCTTTTTCCAGTTTGGAGGAAGATTTTCCAGCGACTGCACCGGGTAAATCCCCTGATTGGCAGAGTTTAACACCTTCAGGGATATATCGGTAGCCAGAATTCTGAAATCCCATTGGTTTTGCTGCATTCCGAAAAAGTCCTTCATCACCATAATAGCGGTATAAGCTTCTTCTCCGGAGGAACAGCCGGCGCTCCAGATGCGGATATCATGGCTGCGGTTGTTTTTCAGATGATAAGGGAGGATGACGTTTTTTAAAAATTCGTAATGAATCGGTTCCCGGTAAAAATAGGTGTGATTGGTGGTGAGCTTGGTAATCAGCACCGAAATTTCGCTTTGATCCCGTTTTTTTATAATTTCAAAGTAATCGCTGAAATTATTCAGTTTTTTCTCAACCAGCAGAGAATATAAACGGGATTCAATCAGCTGCCGTTTATGCGACAAATTTATTCCATAGTTATCCCTCATGAATTTCACGATAAAGTCAAATTCATGATCGGTGAGGTTGATCAAGACGTTCACCTGTTTTCTGATAGTATGTTGAAGAATTATAGATTTTTTCCCAGGTTGGAAACATCCAGAATCAGGCTGATGCTTCCGTTTCCAAGAATGGAGCAGCCGGCGATGCCGATTTCCTTCAGGGAATATTTATTGAGATAGCTGGACAGGGGCTTGAGTACCACCTGGTTTTCGCCCAGCAAGGAATCAGCAAAAACACAAAACGCAAAGTCGCCGCTTTCAACCAGGATCAGAATACCTTCTTCAATATCGGTCACCTGGGTTTCCAGGTCAAGGTGGCGGTGCAGCCGGAGAATAGGATAATACTGGTCGCGCAGAAGAATGATTTCCCGGCCTTTGGAATCGGTCACAATATCAGACGCCTTGATCTTGAAGGTCTGGCGGATATTGTTGATGGGGATGGTGAAGCTCAGGTCGCCCACCTTCATTTCGATTCCTTTGACAATAGCGAGGGTCAGGGGAATTTTCAGCACGGTTTCGGTTCCCTGGTTGATAAAGCTGTCGATAGAAACTTCGCCGTTGATCTTTTCCAGGTTCTTTTTAACCACATCCATGCCGACGCCGCGCCCGGAAAACTCCGTGACCACTTCATTGGTTGAAAATCCGGGGGCGAGAGTGAGGGCAAGAATTTCTTTTTTGCTGTATTCTGATTCGGGCTTGGTTAAAATGCCGTTCTTCTTGGCTTTGGCAAGGATTTTTGCCGGGTCCATGCCCCGCCCGTCATCCTTGATGCGGATAAGGATTTCGCCGCCGGTATTTTCGGCAGAAAGGGTCACGGTGCCCTTCGGCTCCTTGCCGATTTTGGCGCGCTCCTCCGGCACCTCGATGCCGTGGTCCATGGAATTCCGGATAATATGCATCAGCGGGTCGGTCAGGGAGTCGATCACGTTTTTATCGACCTCGGTCTCCTCCCCGATCAGGACCAGCTCCGCCTCTTTTCCGACCTTTTTGCTGACATCCCGGACCAGCCGCCGCATCTTCTGGAACACGGTGGAGATGGGGAGCATCCGGATCGACATGACAATGTCCTGCAGCTCGTTGATCAGGGTGTGCAGCTGCTTGGTGGCCGCGTCGAAGCTGTCGTGCTGCCGCCCGCCGAAGTCCGCGTTGTTGATGACCATGGACTGGGCCGTCACGATTTCGCCCACCATGTTGAGCAGGCTGTCCAGCTTGTTCACGTTGACGCTGATAAAATTCTGCTTGGCGATGCCCTCGTGCATTGAAGAATGGAAGAACAGTAGACGATAAGGGTG
>ENA-UOOK01006597-UOOK01006597.1-fermentation-metagenome-genome-assembly--contig:-NODE-6597-length-10995-cov-10.695795_pt1 | contig 10995 bp, 7 predicted proteins | sample MGYA00245777_ERZ724023 | MGnify/ENA primary metagenome ERZ724023 (study PRJEB28704, sample SAMN03018312) | fermentation metagenome | biome: anthropogenic terrestrial biome; feature: soil; material... | reverse complement strand
CAACCAACAATACAACATTTTCCCCAGCCTCTTGCAACAAGTGCAGCATGTGAAGTCATTCCGCCTCTTGCAGTAAGGATACCCTTAGCGGCTCTCATTCCTTCCACATCTTCTGGGTTGGTTTCTTCTCTTACCAAAATAGAATTAATACCTTCTTTTTCTAATCGCATTGCCTCTTCACTTGTTAAGGCAATAACACCAACAGCTCCTCCTGGTCCTGCTGGAAGTCCTTTGGCAAGAATTGTATGTTTTGTTTCATCATTTGAATCCAAGATTGGGTGTAATAGCTCATCAAGTTGGTCGGTACTAACACGGCGAACAATTTCTTTCTCTTCAATTAGTTTCTCGTTAAACATCTCAAGAGCCATTGTCATTGCAGCTACTCCTGTACGCTTTCCAACGCGACATTGTAGCATATAGAGTGTGCCATCTTGAATAGTAAACTCAATATCTAACATATCTCTGAAAGCATCTTCTAAAATATCACGAATATCGCAAAGTTCCTTATAAGTTGTTGGCATTGTCTCTTGCATTGAATGAAGATGAGCGTTTTGTTCATTCTTTGTGTCATCATTCAAAGGATTTGGTGTTCTGATACCTGCAACAACGTCTTCTCCTTGTGCATTAACCAACCACTCTCCATAGAATTGATTTTCTCCTGTTGCAGGATTACGAGTAAAGGCTACTCCTGTTGCAGAGTTCTCTCCCATATTTCCAAAGACCATTGCTTGAACATTTACTGCTGTTCCCCAATCGTCAGGAATGTTTTCTATCCTTCTATATGAAACTGCTTTCTTTCCATTCCAGCTCTTAAATACTGCTTTAATTCCACCTTCCAATTGCTTAGAGGCATCGTCAGGGAATTCAACGCCAAGGTTTTCTTTGATTGTCTTTTTAAAAGTTTCTGCCAAAGACATTAAATCTTCGGTTGTTAAGTCTGTATCCGATTTATATCCTTTTGAATGTTTGTACTCATCTAATATATCATCTAATATACGGCGAATACCTACACCCTTTGTTGGCTCTAATCCTTCTGCCTTTTCCATTACAACATCAGCATACATCATAATTAAACGGCGGTAAGAGTCATACACAAAGCGAGGGTTATTTGTTTTCTTTATTAAACCAGGTATTGTGTTTGATGAAAGCCCTATGTTTAGAACAGTATCCATCATACCAGGCATTGAACTACGAGCTCCAGAACGACAAGATAATAATAAGCAATTTTCTTTATCATCATACTTTAATCCCATTACTTGTTCAATTTTCTTCATTCCATTCCATACTTCTGTCATTAGGCTATTTGGTAGTTCGCAATTGTTTGCGTAGTAATCAATACAAGCCTCTGTTGTAATGGTTAAACCAGCAGGAACAGGAAGCCCTAAATGGCACATCTCAGCTAAATTAGCTCCTTTTCCTCCTAATAAATTCTTCATGTCAGCCTTACCCTCAGCAGTCTTTCCACCAAAAGTATAAACGTACTTTTTTTCGTTTCTCATCTTCTTTTAAATTGTTAAAATTAATATATCTATATTACGTGTTTATTATTAATAATTACCTAACTAATAGGTAACAAGCTTGCAAAGATATAAAAAAAAAGGAAAATAAATAAATAATAGTGTAAATTAATATACATTTAACATTGAAATGCATTAATAATTAATTAAATTAATAAGCTAATTTCTCTTTCTCAAAGGGATAATGGCGTATTCCAAAGCTCCAATTGTCCTATATGAAAGTCGGTCATTACCAGCCAAATCATAAGGGAAAAAAGGATACCAGCTAAGATTCGCCATCCCAATTGCAACAGAACCTTCTTGAATCCTTAAATCGCCTTCCATTGGCTTATTAAACAAAGGGTCTTGATTGAATACGCAATTACTAACAAAAGGACTTTGATTATTAAGTATGCTTGTCTTCAATAAACTACTCTCAAAGGCGTAGTTCAAATCAGCACCTTCCATCTTGTCAATAATAATTTCTTCGTCTTGTGAGCCATATATTATGGTATTATAGAAATTACATTCAATAATAGGGCGAAGTTGGATATTATTATTAAAATCAACATAATAGTTTTGAAGAAATACTGTTTTGGTTTTTCGTGATTCGTAATTCCAATAGTTAGCAAAGGTGCAATAAACAAATTGATACTTACCACCAATTGTTAAGGCAAGAGTCTCTTTTGCTGTGTTTTGAACCAATAGATTACCTGCCTTAATATGCCCACCTCTTGACAAAATACCATAAGCAGACATATTTTCAATTCTCACATTTTTTATATCCACAGTAGGAATATCAACATCTGCTGTAACACAACTATCAATAATAAGTCCAATTGTAGCATTTTTTATTATAGCATCGTGCAACACATTATTCTTACTCCCAGGGTAATAGTGTATATAATCCCATTGACCAGGCAAAGAAGCATAGTAACCATCTCTTCGGATGGCTTCAAACACAACAGGGTCTTGAGTATTACCTATAACATTAAGAGAAGCGTCTCTATAAATCAAGAAGCTTGCCTTTGAATTGAAGTGAATGCGAGTTCCTGACGTTATGTTAAGAGTGTACAACGAATCAACGCCCAGAACTCCAAACACAACGTGAGGCTTATCGTTATTCCATTGAATATCGTAGCCATTTACCGTAACCCCATTTTGAGCACCCTCTTGATGAGCAATGGATATAAAATTACCTGCCTTTGGATAATGATAATACGCATCTTGACCAAAGGCTTCCAATTGAACATACTGCTCTTTATTGTTGAAGGAAAAAATAATGGAGTCAGAAACTAATAAAGGATTATTCTGATTATTAGGGTTAATGGTTACTCTTGCAAATATATACATACTATCCTTAGCTCCAATTTCTACATCTTTTATAATAATATTTGTATCTCCATCAACATTTATTCTATAAAAAGAGTTTCTTCCTCCGCCAAGGCGTATCTGGTCTATTTTAATAGGTTTATTTTCTTTATTATAAACCATAATTTGTTTTGTTACCGACCCCATTGAAGTAAAGATAGTATCGAAACGCAGAGTATCTGATGAAAACTTTAAGTTAGCTGATTTATCGCGAATATAATCTTCTTCCGAAATGCACGACACAAAGACAAATGCAGCCAAAACAAGACTAACAACACAATAAACCAAATATTTAACAAAATTATTCATACATAAGTATATTTTAATACTAACTCTTTTTATATATCCCTTGTTCTTTACTTAATCTCAACTAATTTATATTTTCTTGTTCCCATACCCAGCTCCTGACCATACTTAATTTGTCCGAGTCCACTAACACCGCTTTCCTTCAAAAAAGCATCCTCACAATTATGTCCCTTTGCAACTAAGTCGTGAGAGGCTTGTTCAATGGCAATTATATCTTTTGAGGCAAGTATTCCAATATCCTGAGTAAAAGGAAGCGGAGCTCTTGCACTGCAATCGCAAGAAGAGGATATATTTGCTAAAACATTAATATAAACCATAGGTTTTCTGCGAGAGAACACATAAGCATATTCAACTAATCGTTCCAAGAAAACGTTTTCTCCTAACCTTTTATTCTCTGGTTTGATAATTCTTTTAGGACATTCTGCAATACATTTAGCACAACCAATACATTTATCCTTGTCAATTGCAATTTGCTCATCAATATAAGCAAGTGCACCCGCTGGACAAGCATTAATACAATTGGAACATTTAATACATTTGCTTGTATCAGTAATCACCGGAACATCGGAAGCGTGTTGAGCCATTTTGCCTCCTGGTGAAGCAAAGCCCATAGCCAAATTCTTTATTGCTCCACCAAAGCCTGCCGAACCATGACCTTTGAAATGAGAATATATAATATAGTTATCATAATTTTCAAAATGAGAACCAGCCTTCACTTTCTTATAATGCTTCAAGCCCATTCCAGAGGTATTAAATTCCACTTCTGCTTCGGAGTCCAAAATATCAATAGGGGCAAAGTTAAAACCGTGTTCTTTGGCAAGTTTTATATGGGTATCGGTAAATCTTCTCTTACCCACATAAAGCACATTGGTCTCTACCCAAGTGGCATTGGTATATTGCATAAGAGGTCTTGTAAGCTCTGGGTTTAAATAATTTCTATTACCACTTTCTCCAAAATGAATCTTTACCCCAGTTTTACCTTTATATTCAACTCCAAGAGTTTTATAGAGCTTTAAAACATTTTCAGGAGTTATTTCCTTAATAAAATAAACAATAGCAACACTATCAGACTTTATCTTATCTTTATTTATGGCTTGGGCAAATAGATTGCTTGATAAAATAATAACTAATAATGTTAAAATAAAAGATAATCTTTTCATACTTGTTGTTTTGAGTTTGGATAAATTAAAAGAACAAAAATACAGAATTAAATAAAGCAAAATTAGAACTTGATTATAATTTTTTAGAACTTGATTCTAATTTATTGAAACCTAATTCTAAAAATTACTTATGAAGAGGAAAATATTATTGCTTTTTCTTGAATAAATGTTTTTGTTATAATTAATAAGCCCTTTTTATTAATGCTTTTAAGGATAATAAATCTTTATACAATCAAATTTTATGTTTTTATCTTTTCTTCTAAATCATAGACTTAGCCTATATAAAATATGTCTTAATAAATAATTAATGTTAATTTATTTGCTTTATTCCAAATTATGTAATATATTTGTAGCATAAATAATACTGATTTTGAATGTAATAATATATGGAAAAATTAATATTTAATAAAGAAGAACTGGTTAATTTGAGCTATTGCTTAGAAAGAGAAATACTTGGAGCAAGTTCAAGTGGAGCTTATGCAAGTACAACTTTATGCTTTTGCAATACAAGAAAGTATCATGGTTTGTTAATTGCTCCTCAACCTCAAATAGATGATGAGTACCACGTTATACTCTCCTTTTTAGACGAAACAATTCTTCATCACGATATTCCATTTCATCTTGCTCTTCACCATTTTCCAAACGATGTTTACGCACCAAAAGGACATAAATACCTGCATCATTGTGATATAACTAAGGCTACAAAACATATATATTCTGTTGCAGATGTACGTCTCTCGAAAGAAATGTTATTTGTTTCCAATCAAGATAGGTTGATAATAAAATATAAGGTGGAAGATTGCCAAGGAACATTCAAAATGCAGTTTAATCCTATCTTGGCGTTTCGTCAAAGACATAAACTCTCAAAATTCAACTCAGAGGCAAACACTTCTTATAAGGAAATTTCAAATGGTGCATCTTTTAGATTGTATCCTCAATACAATGATGTTTATTTGCAGTTTTCAAAAGATGATGTTAAATATGTGCATAATCCTGAATGGTATTACAATTTTGAATACATAAAAGAAGCTCAAAGAGGATACGATTCCTTAGAGGATTTATTAATGATGGGTTATTTCGAAACTGAATTAAAGAAAGGCGATACAATCTATTTTACAGCCTCAATGCAAGAAATTAACCCCAAAGATATACGCACTTTATATTCTTCTGAACTAAGGAAAAGAGAAGCTATAACTGACTTTGAATCTGCATTAAGGCATGCTGCTAAGATGTTTTTTGTTCAAAAGGATGATAAGGTTGATATAATTGCAGGTTATCCTTGGTTTGGTCGTTGGGGAAGGGATAGTTTTATTTCGCTTCCTGGTTTATGCGTTGGGCTAAACGATATGAAGATATTTAAGAAAGCCATTGATACTCTAATTGGGGATATGCACCAAGGGTTATTTCCTAACATTGGTTCGGGCAACAACTCTGCTTATAATTCGGTTGATGCTCCTATGTGGTTTTTCTGGGCTTTGCAACAATATGTTGAATACACAGGTAAGGGTAAGCAGGTTTGGAAAGAGTATAAGCAGGTTATGCAAACTATTTTAAGAACTTATAGAGATGGTACTAATTCTAATATAAAGATGTTAGACAATGGTTTGATTTGGGCAGGTGAGGATGGAAAGGCTCTAACATGGATGGATGCTGTGATTAACGGTCAGCCTGTTACTCAACGAAAAGGGCAATGTGTTGAGATAAATGCCCTATGGTATAATGCTATTATGTTCTGTTTAGAGCTTGCAAAAGAGTCTAAGGATACAGAGTTTATTTCTGAGTGGAAGGATTTGGCAGAAAGAATTCCTAATGAATTTAAACAAACTTTCTGGGAAAAGAATATTGGTTGGCTTGCCGACTATGTTGATGGCTATTATAAGGATTTTACTGTTAGGCCTAATATGGTGTTTGCTACATCTTTAAAATATACTTGTCTTTCGCATAAGATAAGACAGCTTATTGTGGATAGGATAGAAAAAGAGCTGTTAATTCCTTATGGGCTCAGAACACTAAGTCCCACTCACCACGACTACCACGATAGATATTGCGGCTCACAAGAAGAAAGAGACAATGCCTATCATCAAGGAACTGCTTGGGCATGGCTGCTTGGGCATTTTGTAGAAGGGTATTTGAAAGTTTATGGTTCTTGTGCCAAAGAGGTAGGAGAGAAGATATATGAGGGCTTTAAGAAAACAATGAAAGATTATGGGGTTGGTTTTGTTGCAGAAGTTTTTGATGGAAATCCTCCTCATTATGCTGGGGGCTCAATTTCTCAGGCTTGGAGTGTTGCCGAATTGATGAGGATAAGATATATGCTGGATAATTTTAAAGAAGAAAAGGAAGGAGTAAGCTAATGAAAGTACTGATGTTTGGTTGGGAATACCCTCCACATATTACTGGTGGTTTAGGAACAGCTTGTTTTGGATTAACCAAAGCAATGGTTAATCAAGGAGACCAAGTAATTTTCATTGTTCCAAAAGCCTATGGAGACGAAAGCACAGAGGCTGCAAGAGTTGTTAGTGCTTCGGATATAGAGATTGACCTTTCGCAACAATTTTATAAAGATAATTGGGGAGACCTTTCCTACATTGAGGTCAATTCAAGTCTTATTCCTTATGTTGGGCTTAATGATTTCTACAATGTAATAAATAATAGAGTAAGAACATCAACCGATATAACCAATCTTTCTAACAAGCGTAAGTATGAGTTTTCAGGTACTTATGGTTCAACCTTAATGGAAGAGGTTGAAAGATATGCAATGGTAGCTGCAAGTGTGGCAAAGAACTATACTTATGATATTATTCACGCTCACGATTGGCTAACCTATAAAGCAGGAATTATTGCAAAACAAATATCAGGCAAAAAGCTCGTAATTCATGTTCATGCAACAGAATTTGACCGCTCAGGAGAGAATATTAACCAAGCTGTTTACGATGTTGAAAGATATGGAATGGATAATGCAGACCATATTGTTTGTGTGTCGGAGCTTACTCGCAATATTGTTATCACTCGCTATGGACAAAGTCCCGATAAGGTTTCAACTATATATAATGGAGCCAATTCTCTTGTCTATAAAGATATTCAAATGGAGAAAGCTGTCAAAGAAAAGGTTGTTACTTTCTTAGGAAGAGTTACTTTTCAGAAAGGGCCAGACTATTTCATTGAAGCAGCAGCAAAGGTCTTGAAATATGATAAGAATGTGCGTTTTGTTATGGCAGGTTCGGGCGATATGCTAAACAGAATGATTGCTCTTGTTGCAAAGGAAAGGATATCTAAGAATTTTCACTTTACAGGCTTTTTAAAAGGAGATGATGTCAATAAGATGTATTCTTTAAGTGATGTTTATGTTATGCCATCGGTAAGCGAGCCTTTTGGGATTTCCCCTTTGGAGGCTATGAATGCAAATGTTCCTGTTATTATTTCAAAACAATCAGGCGTTTCGGAAGTTCTGAAATATGCCATAAAGGTAGATTTTTGGGATATTGATGCAATGGCAAACGCAATTTATTGTCTTTTAAACTATCCTGCACTTTCCAGAATGTTTATAAAGAAAGGAAAATCGGAAGTAGAAAGTATTCGTTGGGAAGATTCAGCAATGAAATTAAGAAATTTGTATTATAAATTATTAAGATAAAGAGTTATGAAGTCTATTTGTTTTTATTTTCAAGTGCATCAGCCATTCAGATTGAAACAATATCGTTTCTTTGACATTGGAAGAAATCATTATTATTTTAATGATATGCAAAACTCTTGGATATGCAAGAGGGTGGCCGAGAAATGTTATTTGCCAACCAATAAACTAATGCTTGATTTAATCAAACAGCATAAGGGAGCCTTTAAGATTTCATATTCAATATCTGGAACAGCTCTTGACCAATTCGAACGCTTCACTCCAGAGGTTATAGACTCATTTAGAGAACTTGCAAAAACAGGTTGTGTGGAGTTTTTAGCAGAAACCTACACACACTCCTTAGCAGCCTTGAAGTCAAAGAAAGAATTTGTTTCACAAGTTAAAATACATAGCGATAAGATAGAAAGCCTTTTTGGTCAAAAGCCAAAGGTGTTCCGCAACACTGAGCTAATCTATTCTGATGCCATAGGAGAGATGGTTGCAGATATGGGTTTTAAAGCTCAACTAACAGAAGGTGCTAAGCATGTTTTAGGATGGCGAAGTCCAAACTACGCTTATTCTCACCCATATAAAGATAATTTTAAACTCCTATTAAAGAACTTCCAATTAAGTGATGATATAGCCTTTCGTTTCTCTCAACACTCCTGGCCTGGTTACCCTTTAACTACTGAAAAGTACGTAGAATGGTTAAACAACTTAGATAACCCTGAATGTGTAAATCTATTTATGGATTATGAGACCTTTGGCGAACATCAATGGAAAGAAACAGGAATATTTGAGTTCTTAAAATACTTGCCTTCAAGAGTGCTATCGCATTCAAACTTTACTTTCAATACTCCTTCTGAACTTGCCGAAGCACTCAATCCTGTTGATAAAACCTATGTGCCTTACCCAATCTCGTGGGCAGATGAAGAAAGAGACCTTACAGCATGGTTAGGCAACGACCTACAAGATGATGCCTTTGACCAAATATATGAATTTGAACAGAATGTAAGAAAGGTTGATGATTTAAACTTTTGGATTGATTGGCGTTACTTACAAACCTCCGACCATTTCTATTATATGTGTACAAAATGGTTTTCCGATGGAGATGTTCACAAATACTTCAATCACTACGACACTCCTTACGAAGCTTATATGAATTATGCAAATGTTTTATCTGATTTTCGTTTACGTTTAGAAGATGCCTTAGTGTGCTCTCCTTTACCAACAAAAGAACAAATGCAAGAAAAAATTATAACAAAAGAACCTGTTGCAAAGAAAACCACAACTAAAAAATCAACAGCTAAACCAAAGCAAACCAAAACTAAGAAATCAACAAGTGAGTAGTAAAGAAAAGTATAGAGATTTTTGTAAAAAACAAGAATCAATGCCAATCTTTTTACAAGATTGGTGGCTTGATGCTGTGTGTGAGGATAATTGGGAGGTTATTTTATATGAAGAGAACAACAACATTATAGCTTCGTTTGTATATCATATTAACAAGAAATATGGTTTTAAAGCTATAATGCCTCCTCAACTTACTCCAATTTCTGGAATTTGGATAAAATATTCAGAGAACATTAATCTAATCTCTAAATACAGCTATGAGGAAAAGCTAAATGAATACTTTGCAAAAGAAATTGACAAACTGAAATTGGATTATTTCTATCTTCATTTTCATCATAAGTATAAGAATTACATAGCTCTTTATTGGAATGGATTCAAGCAAACTACAAGATACACTTATAGACTAACTACACTTGATGACTTGGATTTTACCTTTAAGAATTTTCATCCAAAACTAAAGAAAAGTATCAGAAAAGCACAGGAAACACTATCTATTATTGAAGATATTTCTGTTGAGGATTTTTATAAAGTAAACGCTCTGACTTTTAGACGACAAGGGATTAAGGTTCCTTATTCTTTGGAATTAGTTTCAAGGATAATAGAGTCCTCAAGGAAACATAATGCAATTAACTTAATGGCTGCTATTGATAAAGAAGGAATTATTCATGCAGTATTGCTTACCCTATTTGACAAAAATACTTGTTATAGTTTGATTTCTGGTGCTAATCCCGAATATAGAGATTCTGGAGCGACAAGTCTTTTAAATTGGCGGGCATTGGAAGTAGCTAATTCGAGGGGAATTTATGAATTTGATTTTACAGGCTCAATGCTTAGACCGATTGAAAAATATATGAGACATTTCTCCTCTGAACAAACACCTTATTTTGCTATTGAGAAAAACTATTCTTGGATTTACTCCCTTTTAAGAAAGATTAGAAAGTGATTATTAAACTAATATTGGTTGGAAAGACCGAAGAAAAGTACCTAAATGAAGGGATAGAGATTTTTAGTAAGCGTTTAAAACATTATATTCCTTTTGAAATTATTATTATACCTCAACTAAAAGAAACCAAAAACCTTTCGCCCCAAACCATTAAAGAAAAGGAGGGTGAGCTTATTCTTAAACAAGCCATAAAATACGATAAAATTATTCTCTTCGACGAAAAAGGACAGGAGTTTACTTCTGTGGATTATGCTGATTTTATTCAAAAGCAGATGAATGCATCTTTACGAACGCTTTGTTTTGTAGTAGGAGGGGCTTATGGTTTTTCTGAGCAGGTTTATTCAAAGGCGGATTATAAGATATCTCTTTCTAAAATGACTTTTTCGCATCAAATGATAAGACTATTAATAGTAGAACAGCTCTATCGCAGTTTCACAATACTTAAAAACGAACCCTACCATAATCAGTAATTATTGTTTAGGATAGAGTTTTAATTCTTGAAAAATAACTCTTGATTCTAAAATAATATCTTTTGATTCTAAAAAATTATCTTTTGATTTCAAAAAAATATCTTCAAATACAAAAGAGATGAATTTTAGAAAATCACTTTGTATTATCTATTAAAAAGGAAATATCATTGGAAGAGCAAATATCATTATTATTCCTAAGATTAGTTGTAATGGTAATCCAACTTTAATATAGTCCATAAAGGAATATCTTCCTGCCGACATCACTAAGGCATTTGGAGGTGTTGAGAAT
>ENA-UOOK01006594-UOOK01006594.1-fermentation-metagenome-genome-assembly--contig:-NODE-6594-length-10999-cov-6.438322_pt1 | contig 10999 bp, 11 predicted proteins | sample MGYA00245777_ERZ724023 | MGnify/ENA primary metagenome ERZ724023 (study PRJEB28704, sample SAMN03018312) | fermentation metagenome | biome: anthropogenic terrestrial biome; feature: soil; material... | reverse complement strand
GGTACTGGCCTTCCACAAACTGGGGAGCAACTTTATCATTGGTACGGCTATTGCCCCTGTTTTGTCCTCCCTGCTCATCGATCTGACGGCGTGGATGCCAACACCGGTAGAGGACCCCATGCTGGCGGCGGTCTGCGGCGGAGTGATGATCGGCGCAGGCTTGGGCATTATCCTGCGGATGGGTGCTACCACCGGCGGCACCGATATCGCTGCCCGCCTGTTTATGAAAAAATATCCGTACATGAAATTCGGTTCGGTGGTGTTTGCCATCGAGGCGGTGGTGGTCATCGCGGCGGGCGTGGTCTACGGCAGCATGGAGGCCTCCCTTTATTCCCTCATTGCTTCCTTTGCCTACAGCGCCATTGTGGACCGTATCCTTTACGGCGCGGACAAGGGAAAGCTCGTCTATATTATTTCCTGCAAAAACGGTGAAATCGCCCGGGTGATTCTGGACCGGATGGAGCGGGGCGCCACCATGCTGGACGCCCACGGGGCGTTTTCCGGGGAGGCGCGCAGCGTGCTTCTCTGCGCCATCCGCAATCAGGAATATTTCCGCTTAAAGCGCATGGTGCAGGAAATCGATCCGGCGGCCTTTCTCATTGTAGCCGAGTCGAGCGAGGTCCTGGGGCTGGGCTTTAAGCCGATCGTGGAAGAAAATAAATCGTAAAGGAAAAAATAAGACAGCCCCGGAGCCGTCCTTTCACGGATGCTCCGGGGCTTGTTGTTTTGATGGCCTGCCGCTTTACCGGGTCTGGTCGTAGAGAGTGGAATCCAGATATTCCTTGGCCGCTTTGCTTCCCGTGCCGTTTTCGTCGCTGATGGTGAAAATCACGTATTCTCCCGTGCGGCTGATGACATACCCCTTCACCCGTTCGTACTCCTTGTTGCTTTTGCCGCTGTACCGGTCCATCAGGCCAAGGGAATACCCGGTCAGGGCGTCCATCATATCGCCCGCGGCTTCCACGGAAACGGCCTTGAGCAGGACGAATTCCCGGGCGGTTCCGTCAGAAGCTGCATAGGCTTTGCTTTCCGCAATATCGGAAGCGTCGATGCCATAACGCGCGGCAATGCCGTCCCGGGAGATTTCCGCCATATCCTGATAATAAACGGAGGAGGAAAGCAGATGCTCCGCCAGCTTATCCAGATTGACGGTGGTGCGGAAATGATGATACAGAGCAATTCCGCAGGAAAAAGCGGCGACGATGACGGGAATAAGAATATAGAAATAAAGCGTCCGGCTTTTTTCTGATTTGTTTCTCATAAAGGTCCGTTCTCCCTTCGGCTGAACTGCTCTTATTTTAACACGGCGCCGTAAAAAAGAAAAGGAAAATCCATAGGAAAAGCATGGAAAAAGCCCGCTGAGAACGGCGGGCTTTTAACAGCCGAAAAGATCTGGGCCAGGTCGGCGTTGGCCACCAGGGAATAGGTGACCTGGACGCCGGAAACGCCCACCGCCGCGTCGGTGCCGCAGAGATAAGCGCCGGTGGTCTGGGCCAGCACGTCGTATTCGGGAAAGCGGTCCTCAAAAAATCCGGCCGCCACCGAGGAGGAAAGCTTCTCGTCCCCGCCCCACAGGATCTCGACAAAATCGCCGTCCTTTACGGCGTACAGGTGGCCGACGTCATAAGAGGTTTCCCCGATGATGATAAAATCGGAAACGGAAACGGTGTAGCCTGCCTGCTCCAAAGCAGCCGAAATCGCGTCCCGGTCCGGCGAAGGCGCGCTGTCCTTGCCGCAGGATACGGCGAGCAGAAGGGACAGCATCAGCCCCAAAAGCGGGAGGAGACGTTTTTTCATGGGATGTTTTCCCTTCCTTCTGGCCTTATGTTTACAGCCGGTTTACCATTAGTTTACCACATTTCCTTTTTTAAAACAATCAAAAGGTGTTATAATGCCTATAAAGCGAAAGGCCCGCATGATGCCGTCAATCCGTGTCCGGCATCGTCGCGGGCTCTGTTCTGTGGCCGGTCATCCCGAAAGCTCCCTGCGCAGCAGGGCGAGCACCTTCTTTTCCCGGCGGGAAACCTGCACCTGGGTCATGTCCAGAAGCTCGGCGGTTTCGGTCTGGGTCTTGCCCTTAAAATAGCGGAAAACGATCATCTGGCGGTCTTTTTCCTCCAGAAGGGAAAGGACCTCGTTGAGCGAAAGCTTGTCCGCGATTTCCTCCTCGGGGGAGGTGACCGGAATATCCAGCTGGCCGCCGCCCTCCTCGTCGCTTTCGGTAAGGGAAATGGGCGGCATGGCCGCCGAAAGGGCGCCGGCCACCTCGGCGGGGGAAAGGTCCATCAGCTCCGCCAGCTCGTAGACCGTGGGCTCCCGGCCCTCCCGGACGGAAAACCGCTCCTTTTCGCGGTTTACCTTTAAGGAAAGCTCCTTTAGGTTGCGGCTGACCTTGACGGTGCCGCCGTCGCGGAACAGGCGGCGCATCTCGCCTAAGATCACCGGCACGGCATAGGTGGAAAACCGCACGCCCCGGCCGCTGTCGAAAGCGTCCACGGCCTTGATGAGCCCCATGCACCCGGCCTGGAACAGGTCCTCGTATTCGATGCCCCGCCCCTTGAAGCGGTGGGCGCAGGAGTGCACCAGCCCCATATTGCCGCTGATCATTTCGTCGCGGGCTTCGCTTGTTCTGGCTTTATCCTCTGTTTTCGGCATAATCAATCGCTGTCGGTTCTGGCGCGGAGCTTTTTCTTCAGGGATACGGTGGTTCCCTTTCCGGGAGAGGAATACACCTTTACCTTATCCATAAAGGACTCCATGACGGCAAAGCCAAGACCGGCCCTTTCTCCGGATTCGCAGGTGGTAAACAGCGGCTCCATCGCCTTTTTGACGTCGGGGATCCCGCATCCCCGGTCCTTGACCTTGATGATGACCGTCTCGTTTTCCACAATGCGGATATGTAGGTAGATGGTGCCGATTTTGTTTTTATAGGCGTGGACGATGCAGTTGGTCACCGCCTCGGAAACGGCGGTTTTAATGTCGGCCAGCTCGTCCACCGTCGGGTCGAGCTGGGCGATAAAGGCCGCCACCGCTACCCGGGAAAAGCTTTCGTTTACCGATTTGCTGGGGAATTGCAGCTTTAATTCATTTACATATTTCATCGGTTTTTGACCTCCGTTTTTTCCTTGGTTTATTTGAGGCCGTCGATCAGGGCGATCCGGTCCAGCCCCGCCAGCTTCATTACCTTTTTGATATGGGCGGTGGTGTTTTCCACATATACCTCGCCGCCGACGGCCTGCATGGCTTTATAGCGCCCCATCACCAGCCCGATGCCGGAGCTGTCCATAAAACTGACGGCGGAAAAATCGAGGGCAAGCTTCTTGGGCTTCACTTTCGTCGCCGTAGAATCGATCTCGCTGCGGATCTCCCGCGCGGAGTGGTGATCGATCTCCCCGCTTAGGACAGCGGTGAGGACTTCGTTTTTCAAAATCAGCCTAACGCCCATATCCTGTGCCTCCCGAATCACAATCCATTTATTTTGCCCCGTTCGGGCAAAAAATATCCCCTGTCCATAACAATAACGGACGGGGAATGAATTTTTGCTCGAAATTTGAGGACAAGCCGTTTATTTTTTGCGGATTTTCAGTATTTGCAGAGCCGGAGCGCGAAGCTCGCCGGCAAGATAAAACGAGCCGCAGATGACGAGAGCGCCGCCCGGCTTCAGCGCGGAAAAGGCTTCTTCGAGCGCACCTTTCGCGTCGGCCGCGGCGGAAGCGGGCGTGCCGGCGGCCCGCCAAAGATCTGCGAGCTGCCGCGCGCCCATGGCGCGCGGAGAAGGCGGCGCAACGGCAACCACGCGGGAAAAGAGGCCGGAAAGGCTCCGGACGGCGTGCGGAACGTCTTTGTCCGCCATCATACCCATCACGGCGACGATTTCCCTGCCGGGCAAAAAACGCCGCAGGGCGTCGGCAAGGGCGGCGATTCCCTCCGGGTTATGCGCGCCGTCGACAACGACGGGCGGATCGGCGGAGATCAGCTCCAGGCGCGCGGGCAGGCGTGTCGCCGCAAATCCGGCGCGCACGGCGGGAAGCGGCACACGGACCCCTTCTCCGCGCAGGATATCCAACACGGCGAGCGCCGTGGCCGCGTTTTTCAGTTGATGCTCTCCGGCGAGCGGCAGAAAGAGCGGTTCGCCGCGGTAGATGAGTTCCGTTCCGGCCAGACTGAATTTTTCCGCGGAAAGGGAAGCCGCATCCGCTTCGACGAAGCGGCTTCCGCATGCGCCGGCCGCCCGGCGGACCACTTCCAGCGCGCCGGGCGGCAGCCCCGGCCCGCAGACGACGGGACGTCCCGGCTTGATGATCCCGCTTTTTTCGGCCGCGATCTGCTCGACCGTATCGCCGAGCACCTGCGTGTGGTCGAGCGAAATGGAGGTAATGACGGAAACAAGCGGATTCCTTACGACATTCGTCGCGTCGTAGCGGCCCCCGAGACCGGTTTCCAGCGCGACGACGTCGCACTTCCGCTCCGAGAACCACAGCATGGCGGCGGCGGTGATCACCTCGAACTCGTTGGCCCTGACGCCGCGTCCCTCCAGTTCGTCCGCGGCGCGGAACACCCGCTCCGCCGCGGGCGCGAGCTCCTCTTTCGGGATCGGTTCGCCGTCAACCTGCATACGCTCGCGGAAATCGCACACATGGGGGGAAAGATACAGTCCCGTGCGGTACCCCGCCGCCGTCATCACGGAGGCAAGCAGCGTACAGGTCGTCCCCTTCCCGTTCGTGCCGGCAACGTGGAAGAATCGCAGTCCGTCCTGCGGATTGCCGAGCCGTTCCAGCAGCGCGGCGATTCGCTCCAGCGTCGGACGGCGGCTGAACCGCTCGTAGGAATCGATTTTTGCCAGTGCTTCTTCATATGTCATAGAAAGGCTTCCGTTTTCAAGAAAAATTTTCGGCGGGCGGCGGTTCGGAGAAAAAAGGCTTCTCCATAAACCGATCCAGCTGTTTCTGGTTTTTCAGTATAACCGTCTTTTCCCGGTACCGCTCTACGATACCGCGGTAGCGGCTGCGTTTCCGTTTCGTGCGCCCCTCGTAAAGAATCCAGCGGACAAACGCCCAGTCCATTTTCTCCAGGCAGCCGTCCGCCATGCTTTCGCGCGAAATATTACGATTTTGCAAATACCTCCTGCAGGCGCGAAAGAAGCAGGAGAGGCGGGAAAAATTCATGAAGACGATGAAATCCGCCTGTTCTAGCCTTTTTTCCTGCAAAAAGTTGGAGTAGTTTCCGTCTATCACCCAGGACGGCTGTTTCATAAACTCCTCGACGATCGACACGGCTTCGCCCCTGTCGCGCACCTGCCAGCCCGGAAGAAACTGCACTCTGTCCAGGTAGAGCACCGGGATGCCGTACCGGTGGCCAAGATATTTTGCCAGCGTCGATTTTCCGCTCCCGCTGTACCCGAGGATTGCGATCTTCACGCTGCTCCCTCCTTCCGCTATGCTGAAACGCAAAACAAGGCGGGGAGAGATTCCCCGCCTCCCGCCCGCTTACTGGATCTCACGGATACTGGACCGGATGAGCGCGATATGCTCCGAGAGCTTCGCGGCGTTCTGCCGCACGCCGTCCACAACGTCGGCGGGCGCCTTGGAGAGAAACTTCTCGTTTTTGAGCTTCGCCTGCGCCGTTGCGAACTGCTTCTCGGCGGATGCAAGCTCCTTGTTCAGGCGCGCAAGCTCCGCTTTCTTGTCCACGAGTTCATCCGTCGGAATGAAGATTTTCGCATCCGGGGTGACGATGGTGACCGCACCCGCAATGTCGAACGAAGGGCCGACCTCCACGCTGCTTGCCCAGGCGAGCCGTTTGAAAATCGAAACGCCCTCGCGGAAGGTCGCCGGCGACGAGGTAGCAAGATAGAGATGCGTCCGGCGGGACGGCGGAACGTTCATCTCCGCACGGCGGTTGCGCACGGCGCGCACGGCTTCCATGATCTTCCGCATTTCCTCCGCCGCCTCCGGGAAAGCGTGGTCCCCGCCGTACTCCGGCCATTTGGAAACCATAATGGAATCGCCTTCATGCGGCAGGGACTGCCAGATCTCCTCCGTGATGAACGGCATGAACGGATGGAGCAGCTGCATCGTGGAGGACATCACCCACACCAGAACCCGGCGCGTAGACTGCGCCGCCGCTTCGTCGCCGGAATTGAGGCTGATCTTGGAGATCTCGATATACCAGTCGCAGAATTCGTCCCACAGGAAATCGTAAAGATTCTGCACGGCGACGCCGAGCTCGAAATGCTCCAGATTTTCCGTGACGGACTTTGCGGTCCGGTTGAACGCGTCCACGATCCACTTGTCGGCGAGCGAGAGCCGGTCCGGCAGGCTGCGCGGCACGTCGTGCCCTTCCAGATTCATCCGGATATAGCGGGCCGCGTTCCAGATCTTGTTGGCGAAGTTCCGGCTCGCCTCCACGCGCTCCTTCGAGAAGCGCATATCGTTCCCCGGGCTGTTGCCCGTGGCGAGCGTGAAGCGCAGCGCGTCGGCGCCGTACTGGTCCACCACCTTGAGCGGATCGATGCCGTTGCCGAGCGATTTCGACATCTTGCAGCCCTGTTCGTCGCGCACAAGCCCGTGGAAAAGGACGGTGTGGAACGGGACCTCCCCCGTCTGCTCGATGCCGGAGAAGATCATGCGGGCCACCCAGAAAAAGATGATGTCGTAGCCCGTGACGAGCGCGTCGGTCGGGTAAAAATAGCTGAGATCCGGCGTTTTGTCCGGCCAGCCCAGCGTGGAGAACGGCCAAAGCGCCGAGGAAAACCAGGTGTCCAGCGTATCGGGGTCCTGTTTCAGATGCGTGCCGCCGCACGCCGGGCAGACGTGCGGCGCCTCCCGGGCGACGATCATCTTGCCGCAGTCTTTGCAGTACCAGGCGGGGATGCGGTGGCCCCACCAGAGCTGGCGCGAGATGCACCAGTCCCTGATATTCTCCATCCAGTTGAAATAGATCTTTTCCATGCGCTCCGGCAGAAGACGGACCTCATGGTCGCGCACGGCCCGGATGGCGGGTTCCGCCAGCGGCTTCATCCTGACGAACCACTGCTTGGAGACGCGCGGCTCCACCGGCGTGCCGCAGCGGTAGCAGGAACCGACGTTGTGCTTGATGGGTTCGATTTTCACGAGGAAGCCCCGCTCTTTCAGGTCCTCCACAATCCGCCTGCGGGCCTCAAGCCCGGGCAGGCCGGCGTATTTTCCGCCGTTTTCGTTGATGTTGCCGCCGTCGTCCATAATATTGATGACCGCGAGATGGTGCCGCAGGCCGATTTCAAAGTCGTTCGGGTCGTGTGCGGGCGTGATTTTCACCGCGCCGGTCCCGAAATCGCGCTTGACGTAGCTGTCGGCGATGACCGGAATCTCCCGGCCGACCAGCGGCAGAATCAGCGTTTTACCGACCAGCTTCCGGTACCGCTCATCGTCCGGGTGCACGGCGACGGCGGTGTCGCCCAGCATGGTCTCCGGCCGCGTAGTGGCGATTTCCAGTGAGCCGCCGCCGTCCTTGAACGGGTAGCGGATATGCCAGAAAAAGCCGTCGCGCTCCGCAAACTCCACTTCCGCATCGGAAATGGACGTCCTGCAGTGCGGGCACCAGTTGATGATGCGCTTGCCGCGGTAAATCAGGCCCTTTTCATACAGGCGGACGAACACCTCGCGCACGGCTTTGGAGCACCCTTCGTCCAGCGTGAAGCGCTCGCGCTCCCAGTCGCAGGAAGAGCCCAGCTTTTTGAGCTGCTCCACAATGCGGCCGCCGTATTTTTTCTTCCACTCCCACGCCCGCTTCAGAAAGGCCTCGCGGCCGATGTCCTGTTTGGTGAGGCCCTCTTTGCGCATCTGCTCGACGATTTTCGCCTCTGTGGCGATGGACGCGTGGTCGGTGCCGGGAACCCACAGCGCGCTGTAACCCTGCATCCGGCGCCAGCGGATCAGGATGTCCTGCAGAGTCTCGTCCAGCGCGTGGCCCATGTGGAGCTGGCCCGTGATGTTCGGCGGGGGAATCACGATGGTGTACGGCTTTTTCCGCGGGTCGCGCTTCGCGTGGAAATACCCCTTCTCCATCCAGAACCGATAGATTCTGTCCTCCACTTCTCCGGGATCGTAGGTTTTGGCAAGCTCCCTGTTCATCATTCAGACTTCCTTCAAATATTGAAATGGCGGACCTTCCGCCGAAATTGCGACAGCTTATTTATTATGCCATCGGGGTGCCGTTTTGTCAAATCCTTACTCGGCGGGCACCGGCGCGGCGCATCCGCTGAGAACGGCGCTGTCGATGGCGGCGGCCACGCAGACGGCCAGGGGGACGTCCGCCGCGCGGGGAATCTCCAGCGCATAGCAGTCGGCCCGCTTGTTCCAGCAGCGGCCGTGGGTCATCACCACCTGCGTGCGTCGCCTGCCCTTGCCGCGCGCGTCCAGCTCCTCCACAATGTCGAACGAGCGCGTGAGGATGCTGCCGCGGAAGCGCCAGCAGACCCCCTTGAACTGAACCGCCCGGTGCGGCGCGGAGGGCTTGACCGTCATCCTGAGCCTGCGGCCGCCGGCGGATATGGAACAGCGGAAAGAAAAGGGAAGATAGACGCCGGTCATGCGGGCGGCGTTTTTTTTCTCCTCGTCGCGCAGGAAACAGCGGCAGCCGAAAGGGTTGAACTCCCCCACCACTCTGTAAACGGGCTGCCCGCGGGAATCCCAGACCAGAAACAGGACCTCGGCGCCGGATTCCGGTTTTAAAAAGAACTGCACTTCATCCCGCCCCCGTTTTGACTTTCCGTTTTCCGAATGAATTCATCATACCATGTTTCGGTCTGTACGGCAAGATTCCAGAGAAAAAACCGGGGCTCGGCCCCGGTCCGTCTCGGTCCGTATGGTATAATAGAGAAAACAGTCAAAAAGAGGGGACCCGCGTTGAAAGAGAACAAAAAGCCGGGACGGCTGTGGCTGCTGGCCCTGTACCCCGCGTCTTTCGCACTGACGGCTCTGGCGCGGGCCGACGCCGGCTTTGCGGAATGGTATGCCGCCGGCGGCCCCTACACGGTGCTTTCGCGCACCGTGAACCGCCTGACGTCCCTCGCCCCTTTTTCCGTCGCGGAGGCCGCGGTCTGCGCTTTTCTGGCGGCGGCGGTCTTTTTTGCGCTCCGCTTCGCGGTCCGGATGGTGCGCCGAAAAGGGCGCCGGGCCGCCACGGCCGGCCGATTTCTGCTGAATGTTGCGTGCCTTGCGGGGGTCCTGCTCTTCCTGTTCACCCTCACGTGCGGCATCAACTATTCCCGCTATCCGTTCGCCCGGACCTGCGGGCTGAAAGTGCAGCCCTCTTCCAAAGCCGAGCTGACCGCCCTGTGCAGGTCCCTCGCCGGCGACGCCGACCGGCAGAGGACCGGCCTGAAAACCGACGCGCGCTCGGTGATGGAGCTGGACACGGACTTTCCGCAGACCGCCCGGACGGCGCAGAAGGCGCTCGACGCCCTCGAGGCGGACTATCCCCTTCTGCGCTCCGGTTACGGCGCGCCGAAGCCGGTTTTCTTTTCGCGGGCGCTGTCGCGCTGCAACGTCACCGGGATGTTCTTCCCCTTTACGTTCGAGGCGAACGTAAACACCGACGTCCCGGACTACACGATTCCGGCGACCATGTGCCACGAGCTGACCCATCTGCGCGGATATATGCGGGAAGAAGAAGCCAACTTCGTCAGCTACCTCGCCTGCCGGAAAAGCGGCAGCCGGGCTTTTCGGTATTCCGGCGACATGCTGGCCTTTGTCTATGCTTCCAACGCGCTGTACTCCGCGGATTCCGGCGCGGCGGACGCGGTGTCGGCCGGGCTGAGCAGCGGCGTGCGGCGCGACCTCGCGTACGGCGCCGCCTACTGGCGGCAGTTCGCCGGGCCTGTGGCCGACGCCTCCGAATCCGTGAACGACCGCTACCTGAAGGCCAACCGGCAGAGCGAAGGCGTCAAAAGCTATGGGCGAATGGTGGACCTGCTGCTCGCGCTTCAGCGAAAGGAGAAAGCGCCCTGAGCCGCAAAGCGCCCGGAGACGAAGAAAGCCCGCGGCCGGCTGCCGCAGGCTTTCTTTATAAAAAATAATAAAAAATATCCGGAATCCACGGTTCTACGGTTTACTGCTGCTCCGGAGCCGTGGGGGCGGGAGGTTCCGCGGAATCGTCGTCGGGGACGGTAATCGGGTCGATGGTGCCGTCCGAAACCTGGACGTTGCCCTGGATCTTCGCCCCGCTTTCCACGGTCAGGGTCGTGGAGGCGATGTCGCCGAGGACGACGGCGCTGCTCCGGCAGCTCACGTTCCCCATCACATGGATATTGCCCTTCAGCTTGCCGTCGAAGCTCAGGTTGCCGCATTTGATGTCGCCCACGACCACGGACTCGCTGTCCACGCCGACATCTTCGGCGGCGCTCAGGTTGCCGCGAACCATGCAGGCCGACAGGGCGATGGACGAACCCTGCACGTCGCCGATCTGCCGGCCGCTGACGAGCACCTTCCCGCCGGCGTCGATGCTGCCCGTCACGGTGCCGCGCATCTCGACGTCGCCGTCGGACTTGATGTCGCCGGAAACGGACGTCCCCTTGGAGATAATCGTCGCGTCCTTTTCCGCGCCGGTGCCCTGAGAAGCGGGCCGGTCCTCCGGCGGAGCGGGCGGCGGGACGTCGCCTACCGGTTTTTCGGGCTCCGGCTGCCCGCGCCCGCCCCGAAAGGCCCCTTCGGGCTCGGCGGGGGACTTCTCCGGTTCTTCCGGTCCTTCCGATTCTTCCGGCCCGTTCCAGATTCTCTTCATGATATGGGCAAATCTGCTGTCCTGGCTGCTCCCTGCAGCGTCCATCCTCCTACGCCTCCACAAAGTATTCTCCGGCGCCCTCGGCGCGGAAACAAAATCAAGGCGATGCCGCCCTGTTCATTGGAAATTCATGCAATCATTATATACGATTTATTCCCTTTTTTCCATACTTTTCTCCACTTTCCGATAGAGTACAATAAAGTTCGCAATTTCGAAAAGGCATAGAAAAGCCATTGGG
>ENA-UOOK01006592-UOOK01006592.1-fermentation-metagenome-genome-assembly--contig:-NODE-6592-length-11000-cov-2.688077_pt1 | contig 11000 bp, 13 predicted proteins | sample MGYA00245777_ERZ724023 | MGnify/ENA primary metagenome ERZ724023 (study PRJEB28704, sample SAMN03018312) | fermentation metagenome | biome: anthropogenic terrestrial biome; feature: soil; material... | reverse complement strand
CCTCCACCATGCCGCCCACCTGCTGGGTGATGGCCCCGGAAAAGGGGAGGTTGACCAGAATGGCGCCAAACCCCATGGGCAGCAGCAGAGAGGGCTCCATGCTCTTTTTGATTGCCAGGTAAATCAGGGTTCCGCCGATGGCCCACATGATGACCATCTTCAAAACACCCATGGGCGTCATGGCCAAAAACGAGCCGAATATCGCATGAATCAGACCTTCCATTTTCTTTACCCGCCTGTTCCTCTTCTTGATGTCGCCGGTCTTTTGCCGGGCAGCGCCCCCACCTGCCGGATGGACCGGAACCGGATTCGCTCCGGGGGGATGCCCGATTCCTCGCTGACAATGGCCATGAGCATGGCCGCGGTGGCGTCGTCCACATTGGTCAGCCGCAGGGCTCCGTCGGGCAGCCCGCTGTCCGCCGGGGCGGCCGCAGGACTTTCCGCCGGGCCGGCTGCGGGGCCGTCCGCCGCGCCGATGACCGCAAACGAGGCGGCGTCCCCCCCGGCTTTTTTCGAAGACAGCCTTTGGTAAAACAGCAAAAGCAGCCCCGCCAGGAGTGCCGCCAGCAGAATCAGGATGTTCCACACCGCATCCGCATACATGGTTTGTCATGCCCCTTTCCAAAATGGGCGGCCGCTGCCGCCGTACCGTGCCGCGCCCTCTCAGGCATTTTTCATGGCGATCATTTCCATGGTGTCCGCCACGTGCTCGCAGGCGTCGCAGCAGTCCTCTAGCCTGTCAAACAGCTCGCTCCAGGCCACGATCTCGATGGGGCTTTCCTCCTGCTCGTACAGCTCCCGCACCGCGTCGATGTAAAGGGCGTCGCCCCGCTCCTCCATGGCGTTTACGTTGATCAGGTCCTGGAGGAGGGTGGTGGACCGCTGAAAGTTGGGAAACTCCACCATGGCGCGCCGCAGGGCGTCGCAGCAGCTTGCAATCACCTCGGCAAAATCCAGGGCCGCGGGCCGCAGGCGCTGCACATGGTACATATACATGCGGATGAGGATGTCGTCGATCTTATCGGTGACATCGTCCAGCACGCTGGAAAGCTGAATGATGTCCTCCCGGTCGATGGGGGGCACAAACTCCTTGACCAGCCGCTGCATCATCTCGTGCTTTACCTGGTCCGCGTCGTGCTCGATTTTGTGCATGGCCTCCCGCCGCTGGCTCAGGGTCTCGGGCCGGAAATCCCTGAGGGATTCCCGCAGGTAGTCCGCCGCCTGGCAGGAGTATTCCGCCATGGTGATGAAATCTTTAAAATAAATGCTGGTAACCGGCGCAACCGTTACTTTAGAACTGGGAATAGATATCGGTTCTCTCGATCAGGCTGTGCAGATCGGCGCTCCGCTGACCGTTTCCAGCTTTGCACAAAGGTTGGGACGCTGCGGGAGGCGAGGTCAAATTCCTCAGCTTTTGTTTACTTTTGTCGAAGATATAAGAATAAATTCTGCAGATACTCTCGGTCCTATAAACTGGGAATTTCTGCGCATTATTGCAATAGTCGAACTGTATACCAAAGAGCATTGGATGGAGCCGATTCCTCCCCAGCGTCACGCTTATAATCTATTGTATCATCAGACAATGAGCTACTTAAAAAGCAGCGGAGAGCTCTCTCCGGCAGCTCTTTCACAGGCTATACTCACCTTGGGGTGCTTTACAAACATTCCCCAGAGCGATTATAAACGCTTGTTAAGTCATCTTTTGGATACAGAGCAGCTCCAGCGCACCGAACGGGGCGGTCTTATCATCGGTAGGGAAGGTGAAAAAATTGTAAACAACCATCACTTTTTAACAGTTTTTATTACACCGGAATATTTGCTTGTAAAGGACGAGAACCGTACCATAGGTACGGTAGATAAGGTTTATCCCGTGGGCGTACGCTTTGCACTTGCGGGTTTGACATGGGAAACTGTTGATGTAAATATAAAATCAAAAGTAATTTTTGTAAAAAGAGTGCCGGGTATTTCCGTAGTGGACTGGAATGTGGATTTTGAAGTGGAGCTTCATACCAGGCTCGTGCGAAAAATACGCGAGATTCTAAAAACCGATGGCACTTATCCGTACCTTAGCGAGAGGTGCCGTGAAAGACTGACTGAAATACAGTATATCGCACGTAACAGCGGGATTCTCACTAATCTGGTAACACCGCTTTCGGACACAAAGTACGCAGTTTTTCCCTGGGTGGGAACACGACAGCTCATAACCCTGAATTACGCCCTTAGACGTAGAAAGATAAAAAGCAAACTACCCTGGAGAACCTGTGTTTATCTTGAGGTTTTTTATAACGGGACGGCAGAGGAGCTTGAAAGTGTTATAGAGGATATTTTAAGTTCTGATTTGGACCTTTACGATTTGTTTTTACCAGACAATATACAGATTGACGGGAAGTATAATGAATTTATACCGGTTGACCTTCTGCGAAAACAATTTATCGAAGATTATTTAGACTTCGAGGGATTGAAAACCGATATGAAATCTTACAATGAATTGCTGTAATAATATCCAATAGCCATAATAAAATTTATCGGATTGAACATCCCCACTTGTTTTAAGCGTTGTTTTTACTTGAAAAGAAAGGGGTTTTATATGAGTAAAGTATATTTAGTAACCGGCGCTGCCGGTCATCTCGGCAGCACCATTGTCCGCAAGCTTACCGAAATGGGTAAGAAAATACGCATACTTATACTACCGGACGAGAAAAACTTACCCGAGGGCAATTACGAGCTTTTTCACGGTGATGTATGCATAAAGGAAAGCCTTGGGGATTTTTTCGATAACCAATCTAAAGACGATTTTATAGTCGTGCATTGCGCAGGTATTGTTTCGATAGCGTCAAAATATATTCAAAAAGTTTATGATGTCAATGTTACAGGCACAAAAAACATAGTTGATTTGTGTATTGAGCACAAGGTAAAAAAATTGGTTTATGTCAGCTCGGTTCATGCCATTCCGGAGAAGAAAAAGGGTGAAACCATAACAGAGGTGAATCAATTCAACCCCGATGATGTAATCGGTCTATACGCAAAAACAAAATCGGAAGCGACCGGATATGTGCTCTCTGCGGTGAAAAACGGTCTTGACGCGAGCGTTGTGCATCCTTCGGGCATATGCGGGCCGTACGATAACGGTAGAGGTCATATCACCACGCTCGTTATTGATTACATAAAAAGACGCCTTACATCCGGAGTGGGCGGCGGTTATGATTTTGTTGATGTTCGGGATGTTGCGGACGGAATTATTGCTTGCTGTGAAAAAGGCAGGGCGGGGGAATGCTATATACTTTCCAACAAGTATTATACTGTCAGGGAGGTATTACACATGCTTCACGAGATTACCGGCAGAAAAGAGATAAAGAGTTTTTTACCCCTATGGTTTATAAAGCTCACCGCACCAATCGCCGAGCTGTATTATAAAATTCTCAAACAGCCACCCTTATTTACACCTTATTCGATATATACAATCAACTCAAACGCATCTTTTTCTCATGAAAAAGCATCAGCGGAGCTGGGATATGAAACAAGGGATTTTAAGCAGACATTAGTTGATACAATCGAGTGGCTGAAGATGAACAAGCGCATATAAATGATAGGTTTTTAAGGATATTATGCCCTGATATGCATACATAAGAGCATTTCTTAATATATTCAACAGGGGTGCTTTTTTGTGTATGCGATAAAATTAAAGCCTTTATTAATAAGTATTCTTATCAGCGTCGGTGTTGGCGCATTTGCGGGTATAATCACCACCGGCACTGTTGATTTTTATGATGAAATACAGCTGCCCGGGCTATCTCCGCCAAGCTTCGTTTTCCCGATAGTATGGTCTGTATTGTATATACTTATGGGAGTTTCAGCCTATATGGTTTATTCGTCCGAAGCAAAGAGCAAAAATACCGCGCTAAAAATCTACGGCGTACAGTTACTGCTCAATTCTATATGGCCGCTAATCTTTTTTAATATGAGGAGGTGCCTTTTTGCTTTTGTTATTATTGTATTTTTATGGGCAATGATTTTTTTGATGATGGTATTGTTTTGGAAAATAAACAAAAAAGCCGCTCTGCTGCAAATACCTTATATTCTATGGGTCTCTTACGCAGCTTATCTTAATATTTCCATATGTATTTTAAACAACTGAAGTTTACTTATAAACGGAGTATTGCAGTTATTACGCATGCTCTGTTTTATATTTATGTAAAAAAACTCTTGACAACAGCGAAAATCTGTGTATAATTGTATTATGTAATTAATACAATGTTCAGAAAGGATTACGAAAAATGGCTTGGAACTTCACATCCGATCGTCCGATATACCTGCAGCTGATTGAGCATATTCAGGCAGACGTGATTAGTGGAAAATATGCCCCGGGTGTACGGCTACCGAGCGTAAGAGAGCTGGCAGCCGAAGCGTCCGTCAATCCAAACACAATGCAGAGAGCTCTGAGTGAGCTTGAGGAAAGCGGTCTGTTGATTTCGCAGCGAACAACAGGTCGTTTTGTTACGGAGGATTATAATATACTTGAAGAATCAAAGCTGCTTCTCGCAAGAAAAATTGCTCAGGAATTCAAACAAAAAATCAGCAAGCTCGGTTATAGTTCAAAAGATGCGATTGAGCTGCTTAAAAATCTATAAGAGGTGATAACGGAATTGGAAAACATTTTAGAATGCAGCAATCTTTTTAAGTATTATTCAGGAAAGCCGGCGCTCTATAACCTAAACGTTTCTTTTCCGAAAGGAAAAATAATAGGTCTTTTGGGTCCTAACGGAAGCGGTAAAACCACGCTTATTAAAATAGTCGCAGGTCTTTTGACACCGTCAAGCGGCACGGTAACAATCAACGGTATGAAACCGGGGGTTGAGACTAAGAATATGATTTCATATCTGCCCGAACGACAGTATTTCAGCTCATGGATGACTGTAAACGACATCCTGACAGTTTTTAACGAATTTTATACTGATTTTGATATCGCAAGAGCGCGTGATATGATGCAAAGACTCGGAATCACACCTGAAAATAAAATAAAAACTCTTTCTAAAGGCACAAAAGAGAAGGTTCAGCTTGTTCTTGTAATGTCAAGACGCGCAAAACTTTATCTTTTGGATGAGCCGATCGGCGGCGTGGATCCCGCAACACGCGATTATATATTGAACACCATCATAACCAATTATAATGAGGATTCCACAATTATCATTTCTACGCATCTTATTTATGAGATAGAGAAGATACTTGATGACTTTGTTTTCATTAACAGAGGTCAAATAGTTATGGGCGGTGAGGTCGATAGAGTACGCGCAGAGCGGAATATTTCTATCGATGAGCTGTTCAGGGAGGTTTTCAGATGCTAAATAAATTATTAAAATATGAATTCAAATCCACCTCAAAGACAATGATACCGCTGCTGCTTTCAACCTTAGCGTTGTCGATTCTTACTTCCGTCATTATGACTATCAGTATTAGAAACATTGAGTCGAGCATAGAGGAAAACGCTCTTTCAAACGTTCTTATGTCTTTATTTGCTACCTTTTCTATTTTTTCCTTGTTTGCGATTTTCGCTTCGGCAGTGGTGTTGACGATTTTTCTGTTTGCAAGATATTACAAAAATTTCTTTGCAGACGAAGGATACCTTACCTTTACGCTCCCGGCAACAACAGGTCAGCAACTGACATCAAAGTTTATCAGCGGTTTTGTTTGGACAGTTTTAGGCATGATTACAATAATAATTTCCGGCATAATAATCCTGCTTTTCGGAACGGCAACAAGTGGTGAAGTTATAAATAAAGAGTTGTATAACGTAATAGGAAACATACTTTCTGAATTAAAGGATCAAGTGGGCACAAGTAATTATATACTGTACATAACGGAAATTATAGTATCTTTTATGGTATCCTGTGCTTATAGGCTGCTTATGATATATTTGGCAATAACCCTGGGTGGTATTATCGCACGAAAGCATAAAATACTCTCGGCAGTCGGGTTTTATATTTTGATCAGCTTTGTCATAAGCTCTTTGACAAGCACTGTTACATCGTCAATGTTCATAAGCACTTTTAGCGTAATAGATGAGGATGAGATAATTAACGCTTTTATCAGCATTCCTCACAGGCTTTTATTATTCGATATAGTCTTATCCGCAATATTCGCGTTAGCGGCTTATATTTCAAACTATTTGTTGTTAAAGAAAAAACTGAATCTTGAATAAAAATAAAAAAGGAAGTCCGTAAGGGCTTCTTTTTTTACGAGTTTTTATTGTATTCGTTAGTATTTTATGATACTATCATAAGAAAAACAAGGATGTTTACATCTGAAAGGCATATAAAATACAATGCAATTCTTTGACCTGCTACTACTCGCTGTCGGATTATCTATGGACGCTTTTGCCGTTTCCATCTGCAAGGGCATTACAGTAAGGAATATGAACTTTAAAAAAGCCCTTGCAGTGGGCTTGTATTTCGGGTTTTTTCAGGCGATTATGCCTTTTGTCGGGTACATGTTCACGGACATTTTCAGCGAGCAGATAAAATCCTTTGACCATTGGGTAGCTTTCGGACTCCTTGTTCTCATAGGTATAAAAATGCTTAAAGAAGCGTTTGAAGAAGAAAACAATCAATGCGGAATAAGTACGATCAGATTTACAGATATGATACCTCTTGCCGTCGCTACAAGCATTGATGCGCTTGCGGCTGGAATAACCCTTTCGATAAATGAAGCCGAAATCTTTTCTTCGGTCGCTCTGATAGGTACGGTCACATTTATTTTATGCGTTATAGGCGCAAAAGTCGGGGGCTTTTTCGGCTGTAAATTCCAAAAGATAGCCGAAGTTTTAGGCGGTGTAATATTGATTCTGCTCGGTATAAAAATACTTTTAGAGGATTTAGGTCTATTCAGTATAAATCTATTTTAGAGTTTTATTTTCCAATCGGTTTAAAGTCCTTAAAGAAAAATTCGGTTTTACCCCATCCCTGAGGTGAGCAGGTGTTGCCGAGCCCGTCCTCCCATCCGTCGCATACAGGGCATGCTCCGTTATCAAGAAGCTCCATAATGCGGACGGTATCGTTTATGTCGGGTCTGTATAGGTTTCCCATTATATCACCGTCTTTGTTTTTTACAAAAAACCGTATAAAATCGTCAATTGAACCGTCGTACTGCTGTACCGTGCATAAGCAGCGGTTACAGCGCCATTTTCCTGTATGCAGGCAGACAATCTCATAAGCCGGTAAAAATCCGTCGCACCGCTTTACAAAACCGAACATTTCTTCAAATAACCTGTTAATACTCTCGGGTTCTGCCGCGGTATTACCAAAAGGTTTACCTGTGAACAGCATAAAGCATACTGCCGCCTCATCTGCGGCGGTATGTTCTATATAGTCCTCTCCGTATAAAAAATTCTCTTTAACGATAAACATTACCGGCTAATTCCTGTTCATATTCAGCGATACCGTATAGCTGCTGTCAAAACTGTTTTTCCAGACAGAAACAACCTCGTAATCGATACTGATATTCATATCCGGCCACATACTGCGGTTTTGGCTTCTTTCCTCGCTCCATGTTATTTCATTATTGCTGTCATACAGCTTGGCATCAGTTATGCAGATATTCTTCAAATAAAGGTTTTCATCAGTATTATACAGGGTTATTTCAACAAAATCGTCATCCGTGTATTTTCCGTCAGTGTTGAATTTCACGTCGTCCGGATAATCCAGAGCATAGTTTTGCAGATATGAGGTATTGCTCCCGTCTGAAAACGAGTAGGCGGCTTCAAATTCTATGCTGTCTGCAATTTTGTTTTCCGTAATGTCAAAAATGGTGAGAGAAGCTCTGCCATCCTTCAAGGAGGAGTCGAGTAACAGTCTGTAGTCCCGGTCGTATTCAAGAAGTGTATGGGATTCATACCATGTCGGTGTACCTTCGCTTGCTGTATAAAGATTATAGAAAGCATGCCAGGCACCTTCTGTTCCCGAATAGCATAGTCCGGCGTCAAGGCAGTTTACCCAATTCCCACCGTCATCGAAAATATCGATTCCGAGAAATAAATATGCGTTTACGAATTTCCCGTCACTTTTTCTTATGTTGTTAAGCTCGATTTGGCTCAGCTTTATATCGACGGACGCTTTATTATAGCCTTTTTTTGAATAGACAGCGTATGCGGGGCCGTCAGTGTCACCCATTTTACCGCTTCCGTTGCTGTAATTAAGATTAGTCATATACGGTGTGCCTAAATCGTTTTTAACCATCTTTGAACTCTCCGTGTCAACGATGCTCTCTTTGCCTGAAATGTCTGTTCCTGTATCAATACATCCGGGAGTAGTAATAACAACAAGAGCGATAAAAATCAACGCCAAGGTTTTTTTCAGGTGCCTCATACTTTTTCCTCCTTATCAGGTAAATACCCCCTCAAAAATCACGGTATCAAAATCCGCCGGCGCCTTCTCGTCTTTACCCCGAACTGTCCAGGCAACTGTCAGGGGTCTGTAAAGCTTTTTGCAAATTCGGAATGTAAAACATTTTTTATCATTATGACGAAAGGCGATAAAATCAGGCTTTGCTAAAAAATTAAGCAGCAGATTCTTTAATGCAAAAGTTATAAATAAGCCTAATTCCCGTCTTTCTTCGGAAAAATTTTTAGAAAGTATTCCCCTCACAATTTCAGGATTGTTTTTGCGGAAATATCTAATTGCAAGAGGGTTGAAGCTCTCGACACACAATTTAGGTGAGTAATTTTCAAGGATTTCCGAAACTTGCTTGCATATCTCTAAATCCCTATATGAGGAATGCATTTTAATCTCGCAGATGATTGGTGTATCGCCGAGCAGTTCGAGCACTTCGTTAAACAGAGGAATTCTCTCGCCCGTATTCAACAATGTAAGACCGCACAGCTCTTCGTATGTTAGTGTATATAGCTTTTTATCCAAGCCGCACATCCGTTTTAAATCGCCGTCATGAAAAACGACGACTTTTTTATCGGCGGTTATCTGTACATCAAGCTCTACGCCATATCCCGAATCTTTTGCTTTTTTAAAAGCGGAAAGCGAATTTTCCGGATATTCTCCTTGGTTGTCGAAAAGCCCCCTGTGAGCGTATTTATAGCCGGAAAAAAACCGTGTTCTTTCTCTTTTTTTATTCGGCTTAATCATATAAATATATAAAAAGATTATTATTGCGGTAATAATTAATATCGGCAGCATTTTAATCTTCTCCGCTTATACTCTCAAGCAGACTGTTTTTTGGAATCGGTTTGGAATCTCCGTGTTTGACAAAAAGCATAGTAATCAAAGCAAGTGCGGAAAAGAATGCCGCATAGGGAAACAAAACCCTGTAACCTATGTTGAGGTTGTCGATCAATAACCCTGAAAGTATAGGAGTTATTACCTGCGCCGCCATGGAAAAGGTGTAATACAGTCCGGTATACTTACCGATGTCAGATCCGCTGCTCATCTCCACAACCATGGGATAAGAATTTACATTGATAGCTGCCCAGCCGAAACCGACAGCAACGAGTATTATATACATAAAAGCGTTGTAACTATCAATGGGAATAGCAGCAGCAAAGCTTATAGTCATAATTACAACTCCGGTTATGATGATTTTTTTTCTGCTGAATCTGCTTGACAGCTGTGCAACCGGGATATAACTTATAACTGCTGCTATCGTGCCGATTAAAAGGCTTGTGGCAAAACCGCCGTCCTTTATGTTCATCACATTTTCGATATAACGCGAATATGTTGATGCCACCGCATTGTAGGAAATAAACCAAAAAGACACAGATAAAAGCAAAAAAATCAGACTTTTTCTGACTTCACGCGGCATTCGCCCTTTTCCACGGATATGCTCTGAATCATCCTCGCATTCATCATTTTTTATAGACATCTTATTCTCGTTTATCTTCAAAAGCAAAACGATTACAGAAAAGACCATAAGCGCTCCGACTGCAATGAAAACATATGTATAATCGGTGTATTCGCCGGGTTTGGATTTTGGGGTAAGGAACTTTATTGCCAAAAGCGTATAAATACTGCCTATCGCACCCATAAGGTTTATTATGGCATTCGCTTTTGAGCGCAGAGGTTTAGGTGTCAAATCCGGCATAAGTGCGACAGCAGGTGAACGGTAGGTGCTCATCGCTATGAGTACAGTTCCGAGTGCGACAAGAAAAACGACAAGCCTTAAGGAGTTCGCCGCAAATGGCAGTGCAATCATAGCAAAAACCGCCACTGCGGTTCCCAAAACTATAAAAGGTGTACGCTTGCCGAATCTCGTATGTACCCTGTCCGACAATGTTCCGAATAACGGAAGCATGAAAATTGCAAAGATATTATCAAGCGCCAGAATAACGCCAATATAGGTATCGCTCTTGTCGAAATTATTTTCAAGTATAAGCGGAATTATACTATCGTATAAATTCCAGAAAGAGCAAATGGACAGAAAAGCAAAGCCGACAAAAAAAGTTCGTAAATAATTTAACCTCATATGATTCACCCACTGTTATTCAATATGTATATAATAATATAGCATAGATTTTTATATTTATCAATAATACCGTGCGGTAGCAATTAATTATGATTTATTCTTTACCAAATTTTAATAATTGTATTGTAATTCTTTTCCGTTTATGATATAAGTTTATATAAGGTAACTGAAAATATTTTTGGAGGTAGGAAAATGTATTGCCATAAATGCGGCACGCAACTCATCGAAGACAGCATTTTTTGCAATGTTTGCGGAACAAAGGTTTTTATACCAAAAGCCGAGGAATCCGGCAATGAGCAGGATTCCGCTTCTTTTATCAATAGTAACGAAAGTGTTTTCGAAGAACCCGAAGAGTCGGGCAATACGGCAACAGAAACTCAAGCAGAACAAGCGTCTGACAATTTAGAACAAAGCGTGGGTTTTGCTGATTTAGCCGAAGACCTTCCGGCTTATAAGCCGGAAGAAAACACAGTACTTAACGACCCTGAACAACAGCCCAAAACAGAAGTGCATACTGATTCAATGCTTTCGTCTGAGCC
>ENA-UOOK01006591-UOOK01006591.1-fermentation-metagenome-genome-assembly--contig:-NODE-6591-length-11001-cov-3.709666_pt1 | contig 11001 bp, 7 predicted proteins | sample MGYA00245777_ERZ724023 | MGnify/ENA primary metagenome ERZ724023 (study PRJEB28704, sample SAMN03018312) | fermentation metagenome | biome: anthropogenic terrestrial biome; feature: soil; material... | reverse complement strand
CTGCAACTTCCCCATAAGGTTTTCATTTTTCTTAGCTTTATTGCTGGTTTTGCAATTTTGTATTTTGCAATAATTGGATAAAGCTTATCCAATTGTGAGTTGAGAACCAGTAAGGATTCCTCCCTCCACCATTTCTCAAATTGCGCAATTAGCAAATCTTGCCTATTGATATCTGGAGCATATACGTAGATTCGTTTTCCTTTTCTATAAACATCACGCTTTTTAGAAGGCATAACAACGAATATCAAATCCTCACCTAAGAAACGAATAGAATATCCATTTCTTATTTCCGTGGTCGCAGCGTATCCCCTTGTTTTTTCAAACGCCTTGATCTTTTTTGAAATCCATGCCTGATTCTTATTTAAGTATTCAGCAATCCAATCTGTAGAGACATTTTCGGGCACCGAAAACTTCACTGTTTTATCAGGAAAAACCTTTAGGCGACTATTTTTAATTTTTTTTCGCTCTATCAATACCGAAACTAAAGTATTCAATTCTTTTAATAGAATTTCTTGTTCTTCCAAATCTAATAAACCTTTTTTGCTGACATCATGATTTCATCTATTAGAATATCTATTGTGTCCAACGACCAATTGAGGTTTTGATCTTCGATGAAATCAAACAGCAGATCATCGAGATGCTTCTTGATATTACGATGCACTACCACATTGTCCCGCCAGTCACGCTTGGCATTTTCAGCAACAATTGTTTTCACATCTAAAGCTAATTGACCTAATGATTCCTTTAATGCTCTCTCAGGGATTGAACCTGTTGCCTTTTTTACACCACTATTAATTGAGCCATAAAAAGTTTTGGCGGTACTATCATCCATTATCAGTTCAGGATATTCTATCGAACTCCGCCCTTCTCGAAAATCCTCCGCTATCTTCTCCATCTCAGTGAGATATTGTTCACTATTTCTCTCAGCAATGTATCTATTAATTGTGTCATTTATTCGGTCTTTGAAAGTCATATACTGAATGGGGTCATCGTACATTTTTGATTCAAGAACTTCAACCTGCCTTGTTCTGATTGCGTCGGCTTTTGCTTCATTTAAACTTAATTCAGCCAACTGTTCTTCCATTTTGCTTTTATTGAGGATATCCAAAGGCTCAATTATTATTTTAGCGTCTTCGGCATTGACATATGTATTAAGGAGTTGCCGAATTCCATCTTCGTATTTTGAGAAATCTACACTATCATTAAAACGCAACGAAACGCTATCTTTCAGTTTCTTGAAAAACAAGTAGTCTTTTCTATATTTTTCAGCTTTCTCAAATCCAACTGCCTCAAACAATTCATAGCTCGAATATAGGAAATCAACTAACTTTGCAAAAGTGCTCAGTTTCGCATAAAAATCCTTACGAGTTTCAGAATCCCGCAATCGTTCCTGCCAAACATTGGCTCTTTTCTCGCCTTTATCGATACCATCAAAGATTTTCCAAATAGCAATGTAACTTTCTTCCACTTTGAGGCGCTGTTCATTGACAGTTGCTATCGCAGACTCAATATCAGCTCTGTCAAATCCGTCCATACCCGATTTTTCGTCGCTGTATAAATCTAAAGCAGAATCAAGCTTATTAAAGATGCCAATATAGTCCACGATCAAACCAAACTCTTTATTCTCAAACACCCGATTCACTCGAGCGATTGCTTGCAGTAATGTATGGTCTCTCAACGGTTTGTCGACATATAACACAGAAGCAATAGGTGCATCGAAACCTGTAAGAAGCTTGTCTTTTACAATTAATAAATCAATCTCTCCCTCTGGATCTACAAAAGAACCCGTCATTGCGTCTTCATAGGTTTCATAATTATTTCTGTACAATGGGTCAACTTCCCTTTTGAAAAAATCAGCGATTATTTTGTTAGTTTCTTTAGTGTTTACCTCATCATCTCCTTCTCTATGGGTGTTAGGTGTGATGACGACAGCGGGGTTTATCCCTCCAAGTTTTTTAAGCAGGTAGAAGATCTCTACAGCTGCCGCCCTGGAAGAGCATGTTAGCATAGCTTTAAAACCTTTTGGCTTAACATAATTGATAAAATGTTCATGCAAATCAAAAGCGACCATGCTTAATCGCTGATGTGTTTGTGAAATAGCCAGAAAACGGCTATATTTCCTTTCCAGGTCTAACCGCTCTGATTCAGCCAAACCAACTGTTATGTACTTTAAATGAGCATTGATTTGATCACTGGTCACCTTCTGAGGCACCACTCTTCCTTCATAAACCAAGGGAACAGTCACCTTATCATCAATTGCATCTTGTAAACTATATCTGTCTATCAGAGGGCCAAATTTCTTATATGTGTTTCTTGCGCTTTCTATGACAACCTTACCTCTACGTTTCGTATTCTTTAGCAGAGGCGTACCAGTGAATGCAATCTTTACTGCATTAGGTAGGACGTGATTCATGTATGTATTCAATTTTCCATACTGCGTTCTGTGTCCCTCATCGATAAAGAGGAATATATTAGAACTTTCGTTTCGATAGTTTTGTTTTATTCCAGCCTCAAATTTATTTACCAAGGCTGTAATAACTGTATTACTTTCATCCGCAATAAGATCAATTAGTCCTTTCCCGGTTTTAGCACGGTGAGGACTCATTCGTGTACTGATAAAGTTATCCCTAATTTGTTTGTCGAGATTAATCCTGTCCGTTACCATAATAAAACGAGGATTCCTGATGGAACTTCCTGGCTGGCTACTCTCGCGCAAAATCATTTTAGTCAACATGATCATGGTCAGCGTTTTGCCAGATCCTTGTGTGTGCCAGACTACCCCGTTTCTTGTATTAGCATCATCCTGACGTAAAATACGCCTCATACACTTTTTCACAGCAAAGAATTGTTTATACCGCGCTATCTTCTTGACATTGTTATCGTAGATAATAAAGTTCCGTATGAGATCAAGTAGTCTTTCGGGATGTAGCAGTGAAACCAAGGCGCGATCTTGTTCTTTAATTTGCCCATCAGGGGAACACTTTCTACACCAACCCTGTTGCCAATCCTTGGTGCTTTTATCTTCATGCCATGACACAAAATAGTTAGCTGGCGTTCCACAAGTGCCATACATCACTTTATCCGGGTTCATCGCCAGAACAAGTTGTCCGTATTGGAATAATTGAGGGATGTATTCATTTCCCCAGTTACGGATGTTTTGAGTCACGCCAGCCATTACATCCACACTGGATTTTTTGGCTTCGATCACCACGACCGGGATTCCATTGATTAGTACAACAATGTCTGGTCGTACAAATTTGCCATTCTGTCTTTCCACTTCAAATTCATCTGTAACTTGAAAGATATTATTTTCGGGATGATCAAAATCGATGTAATTGATATCAAAAGACTGTTTAGTTGTATCTGGCAGAGATTCTTCCAGACTCTTTCCTGAGCACAACATTTCATATATTTTTTTATTAGCAGCATACAGACCCGAAATGTTCTGTATATGCATAGCCCGTATTGCTTCAGCAATGGATCCCCCTGAAAAGAACCTTTCTTCTTTTCCATACGGGTAGGTTTGCTTGGTCAGGAACGATTCCAGTTCCCCTTCAAAAAGGACTTGCCTTTTGGAGCCTCGTTTCATCTCGGCTTCATTTCTCGATATGCGGGTATACCCCAGTTTTTCAAGCACTTTTAGTGCTCGTTCTTGGGACTCTGGTCGCTCATTGAAAATAGTGTGGCTTGGCATCATGGCACCTCCTTATATTGAAACTCTTACGATGCCAGTTAATAGCAGTTGCATTAGAGCTTGCTTCTTTTGGAGCCAAAATGATAATTCACTTTTAAGCAAGAGGATCTTTTTGTCAATCGATGAAAGTGAAAGGGCAATACTTGCTTGTTCGCCTTTAGTTGGTAGATACACAGTCAAACTGTTGATTAATTCTAAATTTAACCCACCTCTGGCACCATCACCAGAAGAAAGTTTTCTAAGCTCTGAATATCTATTCTCCAAGTTCCAAAAAAGATATTCTGAATTGTAGTTTTCGTTAGGTAATATTGCCGCTACTGATTGGTTTGTGCAAAGAGGAATATAGTTCATTGCTACAGTACCGCGAGTCTTGCCTTGTCCAGCTAAGCCAATCAAAACACATCCTTCTGGTAATAACTTAGTTCCCGAATTTAATAACCCCTTTTTTGTTATTCGTCCATCGACTTCGTAAATCCGTTTTAAGTTTAATTCTCCTGAATTCATCCATCTGATATCCCCGCCCCAATAATCTGGATTTTTCGTTGAGGGAGTTGCCCCTGTACTAACTTCTGCTATGTCTCTGATTTTGGTTCTTTTATATGTAGGTTTCCCTTGCAACAAACTTTTCATTACCCATTTCTTTCGTTTCTCCTCTTGGTCGATTAGTTGTTGCTTCAAATTTATAATCTTTTCAATAAGGTCCAAGATTAGGACTATCTTCTCCTGTTCATCTAACGTAGGAATAGGAATATTGCCATGAAGAATATCTTGATTTCCTACATTCATAGTGTTTTTCGGCCCTCTTTTGATATAAGGACTAAGAAAGTTATTGAGAAAACTGTCAATTTGGAAGTAGTAGTTTATGTATTTGCCAGTAATGATATGCTTCGTAGAATACACTGCATAAAGTGGGGATACGATTCCAGTTTCTTCAAGGTTCAATTTTATTATCCCGTAAGGATTAGCCTTAAGAGGGCTTTTTGTATATACAATATCCCCCTTGTAAACAATTAGATAGTTTTCTAAGTTCTCGCTAGCATAAGATCGCCCTAGATGTGAAATCTGATTAACGATTCCGTGTTCCCCTGATACTGATAAAACATTATCCTTGTTATAGATACCTTTCAGGTTACGTTCTTGTCGCTCGATGAGAACACGGTTAAGTTCTGTAAAAGGCCATTCTGAAGGAAATAGGCATGCCTTTATTTTTAAATAACCATTAGGAACACTGCCTTTATTAACATTTTCAATTCGCTCTACAATCTGTTCATTCATAACAATAAATCCAAACACCTCATCAGTGCAAGTAAGACAAAATAAACAATCTTCTTCAGGTATTAGTATTTCTAAAGAAAAAATTCATAAACCAAGCTTTGCTAGAAGTCCGTCCATTTGTTTTTCAGCTTCAGCAATTTCAGCTTTCAATCTGGCAATATTCTCATTGACTTCATTGATGTCAATGAGAGGTTCCTCCTCAAAAATATCAACATAGCGTGGGATATTGAGGTTATAATCATTTTCTTTGATTTCCTCAATTGTTGCAACATGAGCAAATTTTGGGGAGTCCTTGCGTGTGAAGTAACCATCAACAATATCCTGGATATGCTTTTCAGATAGTTCATTTTGGTTAGTGGCTTTGATATAACGAAAGTTCCCTTCCTCATCCTTTTTACTCGCATCAATGAAGAGTACATTGGTTTCTTTCCGATTCTTTTTGAAAACCAATATACATGCTGGGATACCCGTTCCGTAAAAAATATTTTCGGGCAGGCCAATGACCGCATCCAACAAATTTTCATCAACCACTCTTTTTCTGATCATACCTTCAGATCCACCACGGAAGAGAACGCCATGAGGCGCAACAGCAGCAATCCTGCCGTTTACTGAAAGACTGTGAATCATGTGGAGCAAAAAAGCCCAGTCTCCCTTGCTGGCTGGGGGCACTCCCCAATCAAAACGACGGAATTTATCAAGACCCGCTTCCATCTTAAAGGCTTTTTTGCCTTTACCAATGGCTTCTCCACCAGGATTAAAGCCTGCTGCCCATTTGTCTTTTGAGAAGGGCATATTGGCGACAATTACATCAAAAAGCAATAGATTACCATCGTCATCTTTAAACAACGGATTGGCGAGCGTGTCACCCCAGGCAATTTTCGCATCCTGGATTTCATGAATATATAGATTCATACGCGCCATCGCGACAGATGAACCATTGATTTCTTGCCCATAAATTTGTACTGTGTTAGTTTTGGTAACTGGGTCGATATGTTTTTTTGCAGCTTTTATAAGCAAAGAACCTGATCCGCAAGTCGGATCATAAACGCGATCACCTGGCTGGGCATCGACTATCTCAGCCATAATCTTGGAAACAGAGGTAGGAGTATAGAAATTACCCGCCTTTTTGCCAGCCATACTTGCGAACTGTCCAATCATGTATTCATAGGCGTCACCGATTACGTCGGATGGTATCTGGCCCTCGGGCGTTTCTATACTACTTGGACGCAAATCAAGTGTAACAAGATCTTCAAGAAGGGTACGTAATAATGTGTTTTTGTGTTCTCGGTTTCCAAGTGCATTTTCGCTGTTGTAATCCACAGTGCTAAGCACACCACCAAATTGCTGGGTGTTATCATTTTCGATTTGACGCATTGCCTGATTGATCAGTTGTCCGATATTGTCTGCATGGCGTTGAGAATAAAGTGTTTGGAAGTTGCTGTCCGAAGCGACAATGAACGGTAAATAACGCTTCTGCCGCTCAAGACGTTCGCCTGAATATTCTTCCATCAATTTTTCCAGACCCTCGTTGTACTTGTCACTGAGATACTTTAAAAACATAAGTGGTAAGATATAGTCTTTGTAATTTGCGGCATCAATTGTGTCTCGCAAAGTATCTGCACATTTCATCAATGTGTTTTCGATATCTTTTTTGGTCGTTCCCATATTATCCTTCCTTCTATTGCTTCTTTCATAATAACATGATGCTTTATATCATATTGGTGAATAAGATCATTACAAAGTTGTTTGTGTTCAACCGATAAAGCCATATATGCTGCCAGAGCTCTTTGAGTATTAATATCAGGCACAGGTATCTTTAATTTTGATAACCCAGATATTGTCAAACTGCTAATCACATGACCGCTTTCTCGTATGGCAAGTTTTTCCAGCGAGTTAGTTTGAGAAAGATAACTTTGAAGAAAATCTGGAGTTATCTTTTGATTCTTAATTCGGATGATTACAAACTGTGATGGAACGATTAATTCAAGAAAGGAATCGACAATTTGGACAGTTCGGAATGGTGGCAGTAAACCCACGATGATGTCATCTCTCATTGTCAAAAATCGGGTATCAATTTCTTCTTCAGCTTGAAAAGATTCTAACAACCCTTTATCTATAGATCCATCGATATTGATCGATTTTAGATTAAGGCTTAGATAACTTTTGGGGTTCTTAGTATCAGATTTTGCTTCTTTTCTTCTTAATACTAAACCTGTTTGAAGTTCAGCAAGTTTTGAGAGTTTTTCAAACTTCATACTTTCCTCTATCTGGATGAACTTGGGGACCCGTTTTTGAAAACGGGCCCCATAAATATGAAAATTAACTAGTGTGACATTCTGGCGAACAATATTTTCCGCCATTGGATTGTGGGTAATACTTCTTCGCAGCTCTGACAGCATCTCGGCAATTAGAAAAATCGCCTAAGTAAATGCGGTTCTCTGGCGCAGGAAGCCAAAAGCATTCAGCTGTATGGACTTCATGGTCACCATTGGGCTGAGCATTTTTATTTACATAATATCGCATTGGTCTTTCCTCCTTTCAAATAAAAGTGACAAGCCAGACTTTTGACAAACCAATGGCACTATGTAATAATACCTATTGCAATCGTTTGCATTAGTGAGGAGCTTCCAAATACAGTAGCGGCTGGTTTTTGGAAGCTTTTCCATGTCCGTTCGATAGTATACAATAATATTTTCTGGTTGTCAAATGTCATTATGCGTTATTGACTAAATATTTAATCACAATGGAGGCGTAACGACTTCAATTATATTTTCCGATTCTTGAAAGAACTTATCATTATTTGTAACTTGAATTAAATTCGAGAAAAGGATATTTAATGTAGTTGCGTCCTTGTTCATTTAATTGATACTTAATATTCCTCTGGTCAAAACAAACTGTGGTCTACAACAGTGATTTTTTAGGATGTGTAACCACACTTTCTTTGCGTGCTACTATGCAAGCATCAATTTTTAATTCTGTCAAACGGTTAGAGAAATGGAAAATTCGGATGTGTATATACACTTCCTTTGCTTGCTAATTCATTTGTAGCAAGCATCATTCAACGCTTTATATATCAAGACTAACTTTAAAGGTTTGCTCGCTGATGCAAGTCTCGTGGGTTGTGTTTGGCCATCTCTTATTCAATGTGAATCTGAGATATCGTTTTGACAAACCACTTCTATCAACAAGTCTATTTGGTAATTGCCTTTTTCTGAAGGTTCCTGACTCATTCTTCCGTTTGGTCATCAATTTATTGGCAAAAAAACCATCTATGTTGTTTAAGGTTTAGAGCAAGATTTCATGATTAGAACTGCTCAACTTTCAAAATAGACTTTTGGAAAAGAAAGTGAAAAAAAGAGTGACAAATATACAAAACTACCAAAATAAAGAGGTGATCGCATGAAAACGAAAACCAAAATCCGAATCCCTCACAACGTCATAGTCCGCGCACCAGGGCTATTACCCATGCTTTACACGCTACCAGAATTAGTATCAGAGTTGGGAATTCCGTACAGCACATTGCGCAACTGTTTGGACGCAGGCGCGCCATACATCAGGGACAACAGAGGACACATTTACATCAACGGGCAAAATTTTGCTGCCTGGATTAAGGAAAAGAAGAAACAAGCAAAACCAAACAAGCTGAGTGCAGAAGAAGGTTATTGCATGCATTGCAATCAGGTAGTTCCTTTTTTTCACGCTCAGGTCAATCAGGTCAGTAAAAAGCTTATTCACAAAGTAAGTAAATGTCCTGAATGTAACGGCAAAGTAATTCGTGGAGATCGATATGATAGAACGAAAGAATTATCTGAAAGTTAATGAGCACCTCGTATATCTTAAAGAGGTCATGCAACTCAGTCAGGCATCTGTAGATCGTTATCGTTTTTACTTACGCCATCTTTTGTTTTGGGCTGGTGAAAAAGATTTTTCTTTGGTAACAATTATTCGTCCTACCTTGCCGATCTATTTATCATCTCTCACGAAAGCAAACCAAGACCATCTAGCAGCATGTACGCAAAAGAAAATTCTGGATGCCAGCAGACGTTTCTTCAATTGGGCAAAAAATGTTTATCCCAAAGAATTTGGCGTAATATCAAAATTATGGATAGATACCCTGCGATTAAAACGTCAACCACAAAAGTCGAATGAAAACATTTATGTTACTGAAGAGGAGGTTCGCAAATTAATTTCCATTCGGATCAACCCTGATGATCTGGCTCTCTTGCGGGATCAAGCCGCTGCTGCTTTCTTGTTTCTATCTGGGATGCGCGGCACAGCATTTGTGACCCTCCCAATTGGCGCATTTGATATGGATAAGTTAACTGTCCGTCAATGGCCAGAGCTTGGTGTAAAAACCAAGAATGGGAACAAAGCCACGACATTTCTGTTCAACATTCCTGACTTATTATCACCCATCAAAGAATGGGATGCCATCATTCGATCTGCTTTACCTCAAACTTCTTCCTGGTACGCTCCGATCAAACAATCCTGGGGTGAGCAGAAGTTATCCAGCGATCCACCTGGCAAAAACAGACTGAACGCTCTTGAGAAACGCATGCAAAAGCTTTTCAACCTAGCCAATTTAGAATACAAATCTCCTCATAAGTTCCGACACGGCAATGCTGTTTATGGCTTGCTTCATGCTCAGACCATTGCTGACTATAAAGCGGTTTCCATGAATCTGATGCATGAAAGTATCAAGACAACCGATAGTATTTACGCTCCGATGATTTCCTCCGATGTTAGACATCGGATTACCAATTTATCCAATCCTCCATCCACAGCACCCAACAACGAAATTGAAAAGTTTCTTGAAGGGCTCGAAAAAGAGGGCCTTGCCGATGCCTTGAGGATTATTGCCGCTAAATTATCATGACCTCTTTTACAATCTCCAATTGTCAACCGGGCTGGCTTTTCGGTGAGCGTTCTCTATATCCAACTCAGCAACGCGAACATAATGTCTGACCATATCGAGTGAAGCATGACCCAACAATGCCTGGAGTGTGAAGATATCACCACCAGAGCGCAGATAGGTTGTAGCAAATGTGTGTCTGAACTTGTGAGGATGCACTTTTGGCACTTCTGCGCGCTCACCTAAACGACGGACCAGAATACGCAAGCTGTTGCGGTTGAATGGTCGGTCGTGGTGACTGGTGAAGAGAGGCGCGGTTGGATCATCTCCATCTTCTCTTTTTGCCAGGTAAACCCAAACGGCTTTGCGGGCAACCTTGCCTAAAAAGACTGTTCGCCCTTTTCCTCCTTTTGCTCCACCACTTATACCTTGTTTGATTGTAATCTTTCCCGTTTTTTGGTCCAAGTCTTCGACCAAAAGTGAACAAATTTCTCCTGCTCGCATGCCTGTGTCAAGCAACGTGAGCAGAATAGCTTTGTCGCGATCTGCAGAAGGGCGGCGCATTACAAATGACCTTCTGTTGCCTGGGCTGGCTTCTCGCGAGTAAGCGCAGGCCTTGAGTAATTTGTCAATTTCTTCTTTGGTAAAGATCTCAATTGAATGGGGTGGAAACTTTGGGCTTGGAATGTTAACGAATGGGTTTTTCATGTTGAACTCCACCGATAACCACTTGAAAAAAGACTTCAAAGCTGTGTAAACATTTTTCATCGATTTAGGTGCAAGAGGATCCCTGTTTCCATTCCAACGCTTTGGTTTGTATTCGGTTCTTAGCCAAGCCAGGTAATTGGTGAGATCTGATGGGTGAATATTGGCAACATCCTGATCCCCAATGTAATCAATCCATTGGTGTAGATAATATTCATACGAGTCGATCGTGCGTTGGCTTAATCCCTCTGCTGTTTTGAACTTTAGGAATCCGTCGATGGCTTTGGCTAAGGAAAGGGATTAAGCCAACGCACAATTACCTCCTATGAGTTCACTCTTGGTCATTGGTTGAAATACATCGGAGATCGAGAGGTATCGGAAATTCAATCTTCCGACCTGACCGGCTACATGGCCTGGTTGAGAACCGAGTATAAACCGAGACGTTGGAACGGAAGCTCCGAGCCGCTGTCCGCCA
>ENA-UOOK01006590-UOOK01006590.1-fermentation-metagenome-genome-assembly--contig:-NODE-6590-length-11003-cov-2.881805_pt1 | contig 11003 bp, 9 predicted proteins | sample MGYA00245777_ERZ724023 | MGnify/ENA primary metagenome ERZ724023 (study PRJEB28704, sample SAMN03018312) | fermentation metagenome | biome: anthropogenic terrestrial biome; feature: soil; material... | reverse complement strand
AGTTAGAATTAACGGCAGGAGGAATGTATGCAAATATTAATCGGTTTAATTGCCATTAGTGTGATCATGTTCATACACGAATTTGGACATTTTATCGCTGCAAAAGCGTGTAAGATAAAAGTAAAGGAATTCTCCATATTCATGGGACCCAAATTGTTTCAATTTAAAAAAGGTGAAACCTTATACACATTGAGGCTGATTCCCATGGGCGCCTTTGTGGCTATGGAAGGAGAGGAAGAAGAATCTCAAGACGACAGAGCGTTTTGCAACAAGCCGGTTTGGCAAAGGGCTATTGTTGCTTTTGCAGGATCATTTGCCAATATTGTTGTTGCCTTATTAATTTTTACGTTGACATTCTTTTCAACCGGATATATTACCAATGAGATCGGATCTTTGGATGAAGCCTCCGGTGCTTATCAAGCAGGGTTGAGGGAAGGGGACATGGTCAAGGAATACAACGGCAAGAAAATTCGTCACGCCCTTGATTTGAATGTTTACATGTATGCGGCCAACGATAAACCGGTGACCATAGAATATGAACGTAATAACCAAAGCGATACGGCAACGTTCCAGCCTGTTCATTACCCTCAAGCAAAGCGCTATTTATTAGGGTTTGTACCTCGCGCTAACAGTGGACTTGAATCCACAGTGGTTGACAGTGTTAACACTGAAACCGGTGCAAAGCGAGCAGGCTTGCAAAGCGGGGACCGCATTGTGGAAATAGACGGAAATCCCATCAAGGATCGGAAGGACATTGCTGCCGTCATGGACACAGGAAAGGGAGATGAAGTAGAAGTAAAAGTCATTCGTAACAATCAAACAGTCACCATGAGTATAAAGCCCTATCTTGAAACCACTCCGGAGATGTATCTGCCCGGGTTCTATTTCAAGACTGCAAAAGGTGGATTCTTCAAAACCATAGGAAATGCATGGCGATATACATTCTCCAATGTACGCAGCGTCTATTTATCTCTCGGATGGTTGATTTCCGGAAAGGTATCCTTGAAAGATGTAATGGGTCCGGTAGGGATCATTTCCACCATCGGTTCCGTGGCTAGACAACCTTCCGTGTTGATCGCGCTTCAATCATTGCTCAATACCATAGCTGTCATTAGCGTCAATTTGGGTGTGATGAATTTATTGCCCATGCCTGCGCTAGATGGAAGCAAGCTTGTGATCCTTTTGATTGAAGGCTTGAGGAAAAAACCCATTCCTCAAGAGAGGGAAGCCATGATTTCTATGATCGGATTCGTATTGCTAATTTCTTTGATGATTTTTACTGTGTACAATGACATTATGCGATTGCTGGGCAATCGATGAATAAAAAGATTAGGGATATTATGATAGAAAAAAAAATAAAGAAGGAAATAAAAATAGGGGAAGAACGGATCGGGGGCCATCACAAGGTTTTGATTCAATCCATGACCAACACAAGAACCGTGGATATCCATGCCACGGTCAGTCAGGTGCAACGTTTACAAGACGCCGGATGTAAAGCCGTCCGGATCACGGTACCGGATCATGAAAGCGCTGTGGCATTCGGTGAAATCAAAAAGCAAGTATCCCTACCCCTTATAGCCGACATCCACTTTGATTACAGATTGGCTGTCAGCGCCATTGAAAACGGTGCTGACAAAATCCGTATTAACCCGGGTAATATCGGGGGAGTGGAAAAAGTCAAATATGTAGCGGATACCGCAGGCCAATACGGTATTCCCATTCGAATCGGGGTGAACTCCGGTTCTCTTGAGAAAGATCTTTTAAAAAAATATGACAAGGTGACTCCGGAAGCCATGGTGGAATCTTTGGGCAGATATGTGACCATGATGGAGAACATGGGGTTTTATGATTTGGTTTTATCCATAAAAGCTTCGGATGTAATCCTGAATAAAAAAGCAAATGAATACGCTTCGGAGCAATTTGACTATCCTTTGCACATCGGTGTGACTGAAGCCGGAACATTTTTGTCAGCATCGGTGAAGTCGGCGGTGGGGCTTGGTGCTTTGTTGTTACAAGGCATTGGAGACACCATAAGAGTGTCGGTGGCGGGGGATCCGGTGAAGGAAATTGCAGTAGCCCAAGAAATCTTGAATGCATGCGGCTTGAGTGAATCCGGTTTGGATATTGTGGCATGCCCCACCTGCGGGAGGACCAATATAAAAGTGGAGGAAATCGCTGATTATTTAAAGTCTAAGAATTACAAGACCGATAGGAAAATAAAAGTGGCGGTGATGGGCTGCGAGGTGAACGGACCCGGAGAAGCCAGGGAAGCGGACATTGGAATTGCAGGAGGGAAGAAGGATGCACTTTTGTTTTTCAAGGGAAAGCCCTCTTTTAAAGTGGAATATGATATGATAAAAGAAGTATTGGATCAAGAAATATTAAAACTAATGAATCAAGAGGAACCTAGTGAGCGATAAAATAACCGTTAGTAAATTCTTAAATCTGGAAAAAGAAAAGAAAAACATGGCGGGCATATTCATACATAACATTACAGTGGAGTCTAAAACCGATTCGGTGACTCTTTCTTTGTATTCCAACGATTGGGTGGGTCTTGAAACCACCGAATACATACGAAAGCAAACTTGTAAAAAGTTCGGATTGGATGATATCAATGTCGAATGGTTCTATTCTGAAAAACCCGATGTGGAAACAGTGATTGGTAAAGACTTAAAATCAGTTTTAAGTGCTATGGAACAAGAATGTCCCTCTGTTTGCAATATTGTTAAGGATTGCTCGTGGTCCGGTCACGGGAATACATTGTGTTTGGACTTTTCTGGCCTTAATGCCTCTTGTTGTAATTTCTTAAGATTTCGGAATATTGAAAAAATTATAAAGGAATTTTTTAATCGTCGTTATCAAATGACACCGGTGTTAGAACTTATTTGGCCGAAAGAAAATGGCGAGCAAGAGACTGACGAAGCTTTTGAAAACTTAAAAAAAGAAATCATAGAGCAAGAGGAAAATATCCCTCTTCCTGTTGCGCCTCCTAAACCGGACAAGCCGCCCTCGGAAAGAACTTCCACAGAAAACGGATCAAAGGCCCGACCGAAAGGCAGAGGTCGAAACAAGACCGAAGAAGGTATGATATTCGGCAGGCAATTCAATGAAGGCCCGGTACCCATCGAATCCATCACCCCTGTCACCGGGACATGTGTGATCAAAGGTGAAATCATATCCTATGAGAGTATTGTGCTAAAAAGCGGCGACAAATGTATTGTCAAGTTTGCCGTCACCGACTATACCGACTCGATCACTTGTAAGTTTTTTGTGGATATTAATGACGAAAGCTATTTCAAAGAATGCTTAGGTAAAGGGCAAGCTGTGTTTGTCAAGGGAAGTGCTCTTTATGATTCCTATGACCGGGACTTGTGTGTTAACATTTTCAGCATTGCTCCGGCTGCCAAGGAAAAAGAGAAAACCGATGACAGTGAAGTGAAAAGAGTGGAATTACATGCTCATACAAAAATGAGCGCCATGGATTCCGTATGCGATGCTTCGGATTTGGTTAAAACGGCTATTCGTTACGGACACAAGGCTGTTGCCATTACCGACCATGGTGTGGTGCAGGCATTTCCTGATGCCATGAACGCAAAGGAATACGCCAAGTCGGATATTAAAATCATTTATGGTGTGGAAGCATACCTGACCGATAGCATTGCTGACGTTACCGGTGGAGAAAGCTACCACTGCATTATTTTGGTTCAAAATCAAACGGGTTTGAAGAACTTGTACAAAATGATTTCTCAGTCGCATCTCAACTTTTTTCACAAGCGTCCCAAAATACCCAGGGAAGTGCTTCTGAAATATAGGGAAGGGCTGATACTCGGCAGTGCATGTGAAGCGGGTGAGTTGTATCAAGCCATATTACATAAAAAAAGCCCTGAAGAAATCAGACAAATTGCCGAATTCTACGATTACCTTGAAATACAACCTACCGGAAACAATATGTTTATGGTTCGAAACGACACTTTAAACTCGGTGGAAGACATTGAGGACATCAACCGAACCATTGTGGATTTGGCCAAGGAAATGGGAAAGCTCGCTGTGGCCACCTGTGACGTTCACTTCTTGAAGGAAAGAGACAGTGTGTTCAGAAAATTGCTGATGGCAGGCCAAGGATACTCCGATGCAGAAAACCAAGCTCCTTTGTATTTTAGAACAACGGATGAAATGTTGGCTGAGTTTCAATATTTAGGTGTGGATACAGCATACGAAACAGTGGTGACTAACACCAACAAAATAGCGGACATGATCGATGAAATAAGGCCGATCCCCAAAGGAACCTATACCCCGGAAATTGAAGGGGCGGAAGAGGAACTTCAAACATCTTGTATGGAAAGAGCAAAAGAAGTATACGGGGATCCGGTTCCTAAAATTGTTACTGATCGCTTGGAACGGGAATTAAAAGCCATTATCGGTAATGGTTTTGCCGTGATGTATATTATTGCACGAAAACTGGTGTTAAAGTCCGTAGCAGACGGATACATGGTAGGTTCAAGAGGTTCGGTGGGGTCGTCTTTTGCCGCTAATATGTGCGGTATCACCGAAGTAAACGCTTTGCCTCCCCATTATGTATGTAAAAAATGCAAGCACTCGGAGTTTATTCTTGACGGCTCTTTCGATTGTGGCTATGACATGCCGGATAAAAATTGTCCGGTATGCGGCACCTTATACACAAAAGATGGTTTTGACATACCTTTTGAAACGTTCTTGGGATTCAACGGAGAGAAAGCACCGGATATCGACTTGAATTTTGCCGGGGAATACCAACCGGTAGCCCATAAATACACCGAAGAGCTTTTCGGGGAAGGGTATACTTTCCGAGCGGGTACCATCGGCACCCTTGCCGAGAAAACTGCAATGGGCTTTGTAAAAGGATATTATGACGAGAGAGGTCTCAACGTTAAGAAAGCTGAAATGAACCGTTTGATCGAAGGTTGTACCGGGGTGCGAAGAACAACCGGGCAACATCCCGGAGGTATTGTCGTTGTCCCGAAAGCGTACGAGGTGTATGACTTTTGTCCCGTACAACATCCGGCGGATGATCGTGAGAGCGATATCATCACCACGCACTTTGACTTCCACTCCATCCACGATACCATCTTGAAGCTGGATATATTGGGACATGATGATCCTACCACCATCAAGATGTTGGAGGATCTGACAGGTGTCGATGCCAAAGATATCCCTTTAAATGATCAAAAAGTGCTGTCTTTATTTACTAGTACGGAAGTCCTGGGAGTCAAACCGGAAGATATCGACAGTAAGACAGGAACATTGGGCTTACCGGAGAACGGTACTGAATTTGTACGAGGTGTTTTGATCGACACCCAGCCTAAAATGGTATCGGATTTGATTAGAATCATGGGATTGACACATGGTACCGATGTGTGGTTGAATAATGCACAAAAACTGATCCTTGAAAACGGATTCAAGCTCAGCGGAGTCATATGCAATCGTGATGATATTATGAATTACCTGATTAAGCAGGGTCTTGAGTCTTTCGACGCATTTGACATTATGGAAAAAGTCAGAAAGGGAAAAGGGCTGACTGAAAAACAAGAAACCATTATGCGTGAGAAGAATGTTCCGGATTGGTATATTGACTCTTGTAAAAAGATCAAATACATGTTTCCGAAAGCCCATGCCGCCGCATATGCCATGATGGCATTAAGAATCGGTTGGTTTAAGGTGTATCATCCTGTTGCTTTTTACACTGCGTATTTTTCTATCAGGGGAACCGATTTTGATTCGATGATTATGACCAAGGGCAAGGATAAGGCCAAAACCGTTTATCATGAAATGAAGAAAAGAAATAATAATGACTTGACTCAAAAGGAAAAAGGTGTACAGAACCTTTTGGCGATCGTCATTGAAATGTATGAACGGGGAATCGAAATTTTACCTGTGGATTTATATAAGTCCGAGGCTACCCGCTTTGTCATTGAAGACGGAAAGATTCGCCCTTCGTTAAATTCATTAGGCGGGGTAGGGGACAATGCGGCTTTGAGTATCGTAGAAGCTAGAAAAAAAGGTACATTCATGTCGGTGGAGGATTTAAGACTATCCTCGAAAGTAGGCAAGCAAATCATAGAAACCTTAAAAAGCTACGGTTGTTTGGACGGAATGCCTGATACCAGCCAAATGACTATATTTTAATTCGGTACAACTTACAAAATGAAAGGATCTTGAACTTTTGTTCAGGATCCTTGTAAAACATTTTACTGTTTCAAAGATTCATCAATGTCTATATTTGCCTGCTCTAAAATACTTTTCAAAGTACCCCTAGCTATTGTTTCTTGATTCTCGAGGAGTTAAAATCGGATATTTATTCCCCATTATATGGCTACCTCTAATAGCAAAAAATCAATCTTTGCCATACGCAATATTACTATCACTTTAATTACCGGTTCGAAGTTCCTTAGCTCCTGTGTCCATATAATGTGTAGCGTAGGCTTTCTCGATGGTCTCGTTTCCGGATTTGCTGAATCGAAGTTTTTGTTTGTTGCCTTTTCCGTATTGTCGGTAAAAAGTCCAAGATGCTTTCAGATTGTTCTTTGCGGCAAATGTGCGTATCTCTCGCATAATGTTTGACAGCTTGCTTAAGTTTGCCTGACACACCTTTTCCAGGAAGGGTACCCTTCCGGCTCTCCAGTCTTCATAATCCTTTTTGGATAAGACGCCAATATCCATAAGAACATCCACCGGGGCGGCATAACCTTTTTCGAAGATATTTTTGTTCATAGCGTATTGTACTTTTTCTGTCATGTTTTTCATTGTTCATTTCCTTTTGAAAAAGAGAGTGTCCTGTTTGGACACTCTCGGTTTTTGTTGTGATTTGAATTGATTTGCTGTTCCGGTCACTTGATCAATTTCCGGAAGCCTTGTAATTGATTATCCCGATCCCGGTCTTGAACTCTTCTCATGGCATCTCCTGCGACTTTCCATGCTAACTCCGGATTGGCGCAACGGTAAGAGTTTGATTCGGCGCCTCTGTAGCTCCAGAAAAGGATAGTTCTGGCACCGGCGTCATATGCCGCATCGGTGGCATAGATGATTTCCTCTTCTCTTCCTGCAGGAATTCCAAAGCCTTGTATCCAAATGTTATGATCTTTTTTGAATGTTTCACAAATGTCGATGTTTCTCTTGGTTCCCTTGTACACATATTCGTAAGGCGTCATAGTCTTGTTGCCGATCCAGTAAGGATCCGAGCCGATATTATGTAGGGTGGGTAAACTGCATATCGCATCAATGTTTTTCAAGTTGATGCCGATTTGATCACCCAACATCACACAAACCGTATTGGTCATTTCCTTGGAAGCACTGTACTCGGTGACATGCTTGAAATATTCCACAATCGTGTTTAACCGAAATTCTTCAACTTCCTTGGTGTAGGTTCCCGGTATTTCGAATCCGTAACGATCCTTGAATTTCTTTTTGCACACAGAACAACAACAAGTCCATTTGGTAGGTTTCCCGTCAACCATGTCCCTGGCCACCAAATGAGGCTCGTCCCAGAATATGATTCTTCCGCCGCAGTCGTACACCACATCAATCCATTCTCGGGTGAACTTCCGGAAGTCTTCGTTGTTGTAACATGCACGAACCGGATCATTTGTCCCGTCGGAGTATACTTGATGTGCATCGGGGTAATAAGCCAAAAAGTGGGATTTATCACCCGGAGGGCCTCCGATCCCCCAATTATCCACCCATAGTTCCAAGCCTTTGTCCAGAGTCATTTGAAATATGTCTTTCATGACCTTGTGATGTCTGTCCCAATCGTTATGCGAGAACATGTGAACAACCAAATTGAAATTATGATTGATGATGTCGTTCAAATCTTCTTCAACATGCTTTAAAATACGATTGCCATGATATGCTACGCCGAGCTTTAACATTTTTTTAGCCTCCTGTAAAACTGTTCAAAAACGTATCAGATATTAATTGCAATATATCATAACAAAATAAGGATGTAAACGGCATTGTAGCATTTGTGAGGAACTTACCATATAATATAATGGAATTATGTGAAGATTTTTATTGTAAGCACTTGAAAATACATGAAAATTTCAGTATACTGTAATTGTCGATTGATTTATTTTAATCAACTTGATATAATGTTGCGGAGTTGTTATATTGTAGGTATTAACAAGAGTGGGAATTCCCACTCTTTCCATTATGATAGGTATTTTATCGGAGGTTTTTAATGGCGAAAGGAAAAATTGCATCCATTGTATATGATATGGCCAAACCGATTGTGGAGGAATTCGGTTTTGATTTGGTGGACGTGGAATTTAAAAAAGAAGGCCCCACACGGATACTCTGCGTCATTATTGACAAGGCAGGAGGGATCACTGTCGAGGACACTCACGTTGTTGCCACCCGTCTCAATCCTTTGTTGGACGAAAAGGATGATTTGATTGAAGGCAGCTACCGGTTTCAAGTATCATCCCCCGGTTTGGATCGGCCCTTAAAAACCGAAAGCGATTTTAAAAGGTATAAAGGCACTCGCATAGAAGTGAGGCTTTACACAAAAATAGGTGACAATAAATCATTTGAAGGAATATTGGAAAATTACGATAACGGAGATATCACCATTACCGACGATGAAGGAAAGTCTTTGACCTTTGAGAAGGACAATGTAAGTATCGTTAAGCGGGTTATAGTTTTTTGAGGTTTGGTTGGAGGTAAATTAAGAAATATGAATGTAGAATTTATGTACGCATTGGAACAAATAGAAAAAGAAAAAGGAATAAAAAAAGACATTTTGATTTCCGCTATGGAAGAAGCCTTGCTTTCGGCTTATAGAAAAAACTTTGGATCCGACGGTGATGTAAGGGTTCATATCGATTCTGAAAACGGGAACATCAAAGTGGTGGCCATTAAGGTTGTAGTTGATGAAGTCACCGACAACGCCAACCAAATATCATTGGATCAAGCCGTTCGATCCGACCCTACCATTGTGGCCGGTGATATGGTACAAGTGGAAATAACACCGGGTCGATTCGGTAGAATCGCCGCACAAACTGCAAAACAAGTGGTGATGCAGAGAATAAGGGAGGCTGAGAAAAATGTCATATTCGAAGAATTCTATAACAAAGAAAATGACATCATCACCGGTATTATACAGAGTACAGAAAGAAGAAATGTCGTTGTGGACTTGGGTAAGATAGACGGTGTTATGCCCTTTTCAGAGCAAGTCGCAAGTGAAAATTACAGTTTTAACAAACGCATGAAGTTTTACGTTTTAGAAGTGAAAAACCAAAACAGAGGTCCGTCCATTCTTTTGTCAAGATCACATCCTTCTTTGGTGAAGCGGTTATTTGAAATGGAAGTGCCTGAAATATTCAACGGTACCGTTGAAATAAAGAGTATAGCCAGGGAAGCCGGTCTAAGAACCAAGATGGCCGTTTGGTCTAACGATCCTAATGTTGATCCGGTAGGCGCTTGTGTCGGACAACGGGGGACAAGGGTTCAAAGCGTAGTAGACGAATTGAATGATGAGAAGATTGATATTCTAAAATGGAGTGCCAATCCTGCGGAATACATTTCCAACAGTTTGAGTCCTTCTGCCGTTATTCGTGTGGAAATATATGAAGAAGACAAATCAGCCCGTGTCACCGTACCGGATCATCAATTGTCATTGGCAATCGGAAAAGAAGGGCAAAACGCGAGACTAGCAGCTCGGTTGACCGGATGGAAAATTGATATCAAGAGTGAATCTCAAATGAGGAAGATATTAGAGGAAGAATTGTTTGCCGGTAATTTGTTTATTGATCCGGAAGAGGTTGAAAGAAGACAAGGTGAAACTGAGCAAGAAGATTCGGGAGAAGAGCCGGATGAGTTAGATGAAGAGTAATCATGGGATTGAATATAAATAAGGTTTGCAATCAAGTGAAATCGTGTTAGTATATAGAAGGAAACGGAGCGTAAGTAAACATTGGTGAAGAGAAAGGTTCCTATACGTAAATGTATCGGGTGCAATGAGTCAAAACCGAAAAAGGAATTGATTCGAATAGTAAAAGATCAAGAGGGTAATATAAAAGTAGATTCCACCGGTAAAGCCGCCGGCAGAGGTGCATACATCTGCTGTAATACCCTTTGTTTGGAGAAAGCCCAAAAGGGGAAAAGACTTCAAAAAGCATTTGAAATGAATATAGCCGACGATTTGTATGAAAGATTAGGTCAGGAAATCAAAGGGAAGATGATTCATGAATGATGAAAAACGTATTTATTCTTTTATAGGATTGGCGGCAAAAGCAAATAAAGTTATATCCGGAGGCGAATTGTGCGAAAAAGCCCTGAGAGGTACTAATGTCCAACTGGTCATCATTGCGCAAGATGCAGCCGAAAATACAGTAAATAATTTTAATGATATATGTCATAAAAAATCTGTCACCCCGATTCGATTCGGGAATAAGGAGGAGCTTGGAAACATTATTGGAAAAGCAGGTTCAAGAAGTGTGTTGTGCATCACTTGCAAAAGTTTTGCAAGTCGATTGCAGGAAATGATTGCGGTTCAATGATTTTCGGGGGTGAAACATTTGTCGAAGATAAGAGTTTATGAGTTGGCTAAAGATTTGAATACCAGTAGTAGTAGATTGCTGACGAAGTTAGCTGACCTTGGTGTGCAAAAAAATAATCATATGAGTTATATTGAAGATGATGAATTACAGAAATTGTACAGTGTTTTGGGTATTCACACAGATGGTGATTCCAAAACAGTAGACAGTAAGGCAGAAAATGCCGAATTAAAAAAGTCGGAAGGTAAAGGGGTAGTAAAAGTAACAACTGTATACGAACCGACAAAAGATAGACCGGAACAAAATAACAGAGTAAAAGAGGCTGTGCAAAACGAAAATAAGAATAATATGAATAAAAATGCAAATATGAATTCAAAACCGGCTGAACGCTCAAACAGAAACAGGCAACAATCAAAAGACAGAACCGGTTCTAAAGGGAACAGGTTCAACGACAGAAAAAGGGAAACAGCTCCCTCC
>ENA-UOOK01006589-UOOK01006589.1-fermentation-metagenome-genome-assembly--contig:-NODE-6589-length-11009-cov-42.194267_pt1 | contig 11009 bp, 12 predicted proteins | sample MGYA00245777_ERZ724023 | MGnify/ENA primary metagenome ERZ724023 (study PRJEB28704, sample SAMN03018312) | fermentation metagenome | biome: anthropogenic terrestrial biome; feature: soil... | reverse complement strand
GAGGTACTGGTGAATTTTTTGGACTTAAACAGCATGGTTTGCCTGAACTTAAACTCGCAGATCCGATTAAAGATATAGATATATTAAAGGATGCAAGAGAGGTTGCCAAGTATCTTATTGAAAGTAAAAAAATATATGATGATGAATTTAAAATTTTAAGAGAAGAAACTGAAAAAATACTATATGAGAAAAAGGACGATATAAATATTAATTAATTATAATTTTATTTCATCCATCAAATTCCTGAATATTTGACATTTTTCGTGGCAAAATAACAATAGCAACTTAAATAGGAGGTGAATATATATGGCAAATAGAACAGGTGGAAGTAAACAAAATACTATACCAGAAGCAAAGGCTGGCTTAAATCAGTTTAAACATGAAATAGCTAGTGAAATAGGAGTTCAAGTGCCAGAATCAGGATATTGGGGAAATATGACATCAAGGGAATGCGGATCAGTTGGTGGGAATATGGTTAAAAAAATGGTTGAATCTTACGAGAGAAACCTTATTAAATAAATAAAAAACAAATAAAAAAGAGGGATGATTTTTTCATTCCTCTTTTTTATTTATCTTAAAGACTTAGTAGTGCAGATAGCATTCGCATTATTAAGTCAAGTTTTGATTTCCTTTTCGGCATGGAAGAGTTTCTGCTATTATTTTTCTCAAGTAATTTTAGGGAACGATCTTGGCCGCATTGTCCCCCACGATTCCATGCATTTTTAGTTTTATTTTTAATTTATTATCTTAGTTGACATTATCATAATTGATAAGCATTATTTTCAAACAACAAAAAGTATGGTATCATATCAAAGAATAAAAGTATTACAAAAGGCATTACGAATAGTAACTATCAGATAAAGTAATTCTTAAACTCAAGTGGAGTTTACTTATAAGGAATCTTTCTCCATCTAAGCCTAAGAAAAACTTATATATGGGAGTAGCAGCCATTTGGATATTACGGATGGCAAGCCATCGGATAAAAAGACTATTAAGGGAGGAGCGCCATGAGAATAATAACAGGAGAATATAAAGGGAGAGTTTTAAATTCACCTGAAGGTTTAAACACAAGACCAACATCTGATAAAGTAAAGGGAGCTATATTTAACATAATTCAAAAAAAAGTTTTTAATTCTACCATTTTAGATTTGTTTGCCGGCACAGGCAACTTAGGTCTTGAAGCTTTAAGCAGGGGAGCAAAATACTCTTATTTTGCAGAACAAAATAAGGATACTTTTAAAATATTATCAGATAATATTTGTTTGCTAAATTTAAGCGACAAGTGTAAAGCTTTTAATAGAGATGCATATGTAGTGCTGAAAAATTTAGGGGCAAATAATATTTCATTTGATCTAATTTTTTTAGATCCTCCATATTTTAAGGGTGAAGTGGTAAAATCTATTAAGTATATAGGCCAATATAATTTATTAAATAAAAATGGAATAATAATAACTGAGTATGATAATAAAGAAATAATTCCTGAATCAATAGGTAATTTTAAAAAATATAGAACTGAAAAATATGGAAGAACAAGTATATCTTTTTGGAATAATGAGGGGGAAAATTAAAATGTCAGAAAGTATTGCAGTATATCCAGGAAGCTTTGATCCAATAACTAGTGGGCACTTGGATATTATTGAAAGATCATCAAAAATTTTTGATAGAGTGGTTGTGGGTGTTTTAGAAAATCCAGATAAAAACAACCATTTATTTTCTACTCAGGAGAGGATTTGCTTAATAAAAAAGAGTATTATACCTTATTCTAATGTTGAAGTTGATAGTTTTCAAGGCTTATTAATTGATTTCATGCACAAGAAAAATTCAAAAATTATAATTAAGGGTTTAAGAACAGCTTCAGATTTTGATTATGAATTCAGGATGGCATTAATGAATAATAAGCTTGATTCTGAAATTGAAACCTTATTTATGATGGCTAACAGCAAGTATTCCTATGTAAGTTCAACGGCTGTTAAGCAGGTGGCTGAATATGGCGGCTGCATCAAGGAACTTGTTCCAAACTGTATTATAAACGATGTTATAAATAAAACCCGCAGCAAAAAAGACTATTAATCAATGGTCTTTTTATTGTATTATGAATAGCTGTAGCAGTGATAAAAATAGGCATTCACTGGCCTAGGCCGGTGGATGTCTATTTTGTTTACTTTTAACAAATAATAGTAAAATAAAGATTAACATTAGTAATATTTCAATTAATATTAAAATAGAGTAGTATTTATTAAAATATGTATTTTTGTATATATTATTAAATGACTCAATGGTGCCATTTATATATTTTAAGATTAAAAAGCAGCATATAGATGAAAATACCCCTTGGGTTAATTTACTTATAATATATTTATTAATTGAAATTTTTGTATTATAAAGTATGCTAATAAACTGACCTATAATTGAAAGGCCACTAAAGCCAATAATAAAGCTTATTATAATCATTTTAACAAAAAAACTAATATCAAGTTTTGATATTATATTGCATCCGTTGGTTATTTCTAAAAGCGATTGTATTACTGCAGATATAGTGTTTCCAGTCTTAAAATTGAATTTAAATATTAGCTGTAATAAGCTGGAAAGTATGCTGAAATAGCCTATACAGTTTAATAAACCAATTATTACAGAAAATATAATTACATATCCTCCTATAAAACCTAAGGTAATAAATGAATTTTTAATTGCTTCTGAAAATGTTTTCCCGAAGGAAATATTATTTGTATTATGGTTATCACATTTATCATTATTATAATTTGTTTTTTTAAAGTTTCTATGAAATAGTCCATTTAATATAGCTCCAAATATATGAGATAAATATAAAATATAACCAGCAGTTGGACTGTTTAACATTCCAACTCCAACAGTACCAATTATAAATAGCGGTCCTGATGTGCTGCTGAAAGTTAGTATTTTTTGACCTTCTTGCTTATCAATTTTATTGGATTCATACAGCTCGGATACAATTTTTGCAGCTGTGGGATATCCTGTAAAAATACTTAAAATAAATGTATATGCTCCATATCCAGAAGTATTAAATAGAAATTCTGTAATTCCTGATAGGGCATATGAAATGTCAGCTGGCAAATTCAATGAAACCAATATGTCATTTATAATAAAAAACGGCAGCAGTGAAGGAGCTAAAACAAATATCCATAAATTAATACCTTCTTTAGCAGAGTCTATGGATTCTTTTGGGAAAAGGATTATCAAAGCAAGTAAAATCACTAAAATATATTTTAAAAACAAACTCTTGTTTTTACTTATTAAAAATATAAGAAGCATTATATTAATAACAGCAAATAATATATAATTCATATTTATCACATTTTGATTGCTTATGTTATATTAATATATTATGTTTCATAAAAAATGCCAAGTTGATAAAAATAAAGAGTTCGGCTTTTTTACTTTGATGGGGGCAAAGCCCCCATCAAAGTTTCAACAATAAGATGTGTACACCAGGTTGACCTAATTGGAGATTTAGGCAGAGCCGCCACCGAGGTTTCAGCAATAAGTTTTATCTAAATCAATAAAAATAATATGGGGTGATTTTTTCTTGTTAAAGGCAGATGCTGTTTTTGAAGGGGGAGGGGTAAAAGGTATAGGACTTGTAGGTGCTGTTTGCAGATTTGAAGAAGAAGGCTACACATGGGAAAGGCTGGCAGGCACTTCTGCTGGAGCTATGATTGCTGCAATGTTAGCTGCAGGATACACAGGTAGTGAATTAAAAAATATGTTCTTTGAAATAAATTATAAGGATTTTAAAGACAAAGGCGGGGTTCAGTCAATACCGCTTCTAGGTACTCCTATAAATCTTTTTATTAATAATGGAGTGTATAGCGGAGATGCCATAGAAGTATGGATGAGAAAGATGCTAAGAAGAAAAGGGAAGGTAAAATTCAAGGATGTTTCTGAAAATGGAAAATCAAAGCTTAAAATAATTGCAGCTGATATTACAAAAAGAGATCTGTTAATTCTTCCTGATTCCCTTGTAAATTATAATATAAATCCAATGGAATTTGATATTGCAAAGGCTGTGAGAATGAGCATAAGTATACCGCTTTTCTTTAAACCTGTTCAATTAAGATATAAAAATAAGATAAACTATATTGTGGATGGAGGTATAATCAGCAAATTTCCCATATGGATATTTGATACTTCAAAAAAGCCAAGATGGCCCACATTTGGATTTAAGTTTATTGACACTAAAAGCTCCTATACTAGTAAAGGTAAGAAGGATATTATTTCATTTTCTCTTGATATAATTGATACAATGATAGATAAAAACGAGGAAATGCACATAAAAAATAAGGACTTCGTAAGAACGGTTTCCATATCTTCAGAAGGAATAAAAACAGCGGACTTTAATTTGCAAAAGGAAAGGTATGTTGAATTATTTAATTCTGGTTATAATGCAGCAGATAAATTTATTTCAAACTGGGATTTTGATAGATATATAAAAGATTATAGAAGCTAAACTGGAGCCTGTAAAAAGTTTTGCTCATTAACATAATTTTTTTAAGCTTCTTTTGATAAATTCGACATAAAAAGCACTCCTCTGCTGTAATAACTTGGTAGATTATTTATCTAAATCATTGCTAAGAAAGAGTACTTTTTATTCAGTTTACAAAAATTTTTTACAGGCTCGGAATTTCTTGCAAATTTCTTGCCTTGGAATCCAGACGTTCTGGCATTTCGTAATAAAGCCGAAAAGTGATTACTATAAATCAACTTTCCGGCTTTTTCTATGCATAGCTTTATTTAACGCTTACCTTTTAATCAACTAATTAATAGTTATCCTTTATATTTATAAGTAGTATATGTCTGAAGTGCTATAAAAATGCAAACTACAAATATACCAATATAGTATGCGCTAGTTAAATACCTTAAACTATTTGTTTCTTGAGATGCACAATAAAACAAAGGAGTCCAAAATGCTATATTGGCTAAAACATTTATTATAATTTTGTACTTCCAATTTATTTTTATGAAAACTATGGCAAAAATAATAAATAAAAATAATGTTGAACTAGTTAAGTTCCTTAAAAAATACACAATCCCGGCATACTGTTTTACACCAGGTATTCCTGCCCAAAGTGGGAACAATACATTCAAAGGTAATAATCGAAGGATAATATTTGTCAAAAGTAACTTTTTATCAGTCACGAATTTTCCCATACTTTCCTACACCTACACTTTACCAGTTAATATAATAAATCTATTTTATATCTTAAGTTCCACATTTTTAATATTCTATAAATATAAGTAAATTCCTTCTTATTATTTCAAATAACTTTTAATAACTACATCTCTCCTTTTGCTTTTAAATCAGCTATTACTTCCTGGTACTTTCTCTTTGCAACAGCCACTTCTATGCATAGTGTTAAATTCACTTATTGATATACACAGGCGGTATTATTAAATCCTGCTTTCCTGTTTTAAATTGTTTATTTTTATATGCAAGGGAGTATATGTCTGTTGATAATATGTCATAGTGTAATAGCTCTATATCATTTTTTGAGGGGTTTGTAATAATTTTTAAATCGCATTTTTCTTTAATTTTTCTAAGTAGGAATTTACCATTGTTATTAAAACCAAGTACACGTATATACTTAGGCTCTGACTTTATTTCTTTAATTGTGTTTTTTTGGATATCAAACAATATATATAAAAGTATTCTTTGAATTCTTGTTAATGTGTATCTTTTATTTTTAACATCTGATATTAATTGATTAACATCAGATGCCTTATCCCCAGCTCTTTTAATTTTATACTCTATTCCTTCGCTGACATCAAGTATATTAGACAAATAATCGATACTTGATTCTCTAATCTTGTACAGTATCAAATCAGAAAAATCATTTAAAACAATAGGCCCTCTTCCCTCATTTATTTCTCTGCTTAAAATATGATATGAAAATTCTGGCATTGCATCTTTTATCATATATAAATTGTTAATGTTATTTCTAATTGCAGCGGCACTTGCAGTGTTTCCTGTTATATTTAAATCATTGTAATTATTAGCTGTTCTATTAATAGTATATGGGGTAATACTGCTGTTTAATTTTATTAAAGACTTAATATATTCAATTCCAAGGGTATTATTTGGTGTAAAATTAATGCTTTCTTTAGCATTCATGTTTACATTATCTAAATTATTGTTTATTATATAATTTGTAAGCGCTTTTTGTATAGCAGATGGATATGATAATCCTTGCTTTAAAAGGTTATGTAAAATCAATTTGAACTCGTCAGGTTCATTTACAAGTATTTTTGCAGCATAATTTAGTAGTTCTATGTCTCCACATTCACTGCCAAAGCAAATGCTGTCTATAATACCAAGCGAGTTTAATATTGAAATAGCCCCAAAGGAGAAGCCTTCAGCACTGCTTATTGAATAAATGAAAGGCAGCTCTATAACTAAATCTACACCAGATAGTAGAGCTGATTCTGTACGGCTCCATTTATTTATAACAGCTGGCTCACCTCTTTGAACAAAATTACCACTCATAACGGCAACTACATAGTCACAATTGGTTATACTTTTAGCTTGTTGTATATGGTATATGTGCCCTTTATGCAGGGGATTATATTCAACTACTATTCCGCAAACTTTCATGATACTTGACCTCCTGCTAATTATAATTAACATTTTAAATATATAATTAAATTAATGTAATTTCAAGCAAGAGGTTTAATTTTAGGAGGGGAATAAAATGAACATACTTCAAGAAATTCGTAAAAATGCAAAATCAAACAAAAAAACTATCGCACTTCCAGAAGGATGTGAACCAAGAACTTTAAAAGCAGTCGAAATAATAAAAAAAGAAGGTTTTGCTAACGTTATACTTATTGGAAAAGAGGATAAAATAAAAGAAAAAGCAAAGAGTTTAAATGTTAACATTGATGGTATTAAAATTATTGACCCATTAAATTATGAAAAAACTGAAGAATATGCAGAAACATTTTGCGAACTAAGAAAAAAGAAAGGTATGACAATTGAAAAAGCTAGAGAAATAGTTAAGGATGAAGTGTATTTTGGAACAATGATGGTAAAAACGGGTGATGTAGATGGAATGGTTTCAGGTGCAGTACATTCAACAGGAGACCTTTTAAGACCTGGTCTTCAAATTGTTAAAACAGCTCCTGGAACAAAAATAGTATCCAGCTTTTTTATTAATATCATACCAAATTGTAAATATGCTGATAACGGTCTTGTAATAACAGCTGATTGTGCTGTAAATCCAAATCCTGCTGCTGAAGAGCTTGCTTCTATTGCTATATCAACAGCAAAATCTGCAAAAGCTTTATGCAAAATGGAGCCAAGAGTAGCTATGTTATCCTTCTCAACAAAGGGAAGTGCAAAAAATGAGCTGGTTGATAAGGTTGTAGAAGCTACAAGAATTGCAAAAGAAATGGCACCGGATCTTGCTCTTGATGGAGAACTTCAACTTGATGCTGCTGTTGTACCAGAAGTTGCTGCTCTTAAAGCACCAGGCAGCAGTGTTGCAGGTAAAGCAAATGTTTTAATATTCCCTGATTTAAATTCAGGAAATATTGGTTATAAATTAATTCAAAGATTTGGCAATGCTCAATCCATAGGGCCTATAACTCAAGGATTTGCTATGCCAATAAATGACCTTTCAAGAGGATGTAATGTTGAGGATATTGTAAATATCGTTGCTATAACTGCTGTTCAGGCACAAGGAATTAAGTAAGATAGCGGAATATTACGGATGGTAGCCATCGAAAAAATATTAAAGGAGAATTCAAAATGAAGATATTAGTTATTAACTGTGGAAGTTCTTCATTAAAATATCAACTAATCGATATGAAAAATGAAGAAGTTATGGCTAAAGGACTTGTGGAGAGAATTGGAATTGAAGGCTCTATTTTAACTCATAAGCCTGAAGGGATGGATAAGGTTGTAATAAAGCAGCCTATGAAGGATCATAAGGATGCAATAAAACTTGTATTAGATGCTCTCATTGATAAAAAGCATGGAGTTATCTCAGATATGTCTGAAATCTCAGCTGTAGGGCATAGAGTTGTCCATGGAGGGGAAAAATATTCTAAATCAGTACTAATTGATGATGAAGTATTAAAAGCTATTGATGAATGTACTAAACTTGCACCACTTCATAATCCTCCAAATATAATTGGAATAAATGCATGTAAAGCTTTAATGCCAAATACTCCAATGGTAGCAGTTTTTGATACTGCATTTCATCAAACAATACCAGATTATGCTTATATGTATGCATTGCCATATGAACTTTATAAAAAGTATGGCATAAGAAAGTACGGTTTTCATGGAACTTCTCATAGATATGTATCAAAAATTGCTTTAAATCTTCTAGGAAAAAAAGATTCAAAAATAATAACATGCCATCTTGGGAATGGAGCAAGTGTTGCAGCAATTAAAGATGGTAAATCCGTTGATACAAGTATGGGATTTACACCTCTTGATGGGCTTGCTATGGGAACAAGATGTGGAAGTTTAGACCCTGCAGTAGTTACTTTCCTTATTAAGGATGCAGGCTATAGCGCAGATGAAGTTGATAATATAATGAATAAAAAGTCAGGTGTTTATGGCATATCTGGTGTAAGCAGTGACTTTAGAGATATTGAAAAAGCAGCTGATGAAGGAAATAAAAATGCTAAATTGGCTTTAGAGATGTTTGCATATAGGGTGAAATGCACAATAGGATCATATGCAGCTGCAATGGGCGGCGTTGATGCAATTGTATTTACTGCAGGCCTTGGAGAAAATTCTGCAGAAATGAGAGAAAGAATATGTAATGGATTAGAATTTTTAGGTGTAGAAATAGATAAGAAGAAGAATGCAGTAAGAGGAAAAGTTGCTGAAATATCAAAGGATAATTCAAAAACTAAGGTATATGTTATACCAACTAATGAAGAACTTATGATAGCAAGGGATACAAAGGCTATTGTTGAAAATAAATAAGTTTTAACTTATTATCAATGCATGGGGCAAATAATGTTCTATCAGCTAGCTGCTACTTGATGCCCCACGGTTTGATGATATAGTTTTGTTATATTGACTTTTATAAAAGTAGAATATATAATAAATGTTGTTGTTTAATTTGAGGTGAGACTATGAACATAAATATTTCAGAATTACTTAAAGGAAATATTGAAACTTTACCCTTTAATGTTTCTTTTGATGAGGATGTACTTGAAAGGGATGATTTTAAGCTTAAATTAAAATCACCTATAAATATATCAGGAATCATATGTTATGATGATGAAATAATAAATATAAAAGGTAAAATTTCATTAGTAGCTGAATCTCAATGCTCAAGGTGTCTAACTCAATTTGATAATCCAATGGTTGTCGAATTTGATGAAAATTTTTTGAAAAATCAAGAGAGTGATGATTTTTATCCTATATTGGATGATAATATTGATTTGAAAAATATGGTTATTGACAACCTGATAATTTGGATGCCTTTAAAACCTTTATGTAGTGAGAACTGTAAGGGATTATGCCCAATATGCGGCAAGAATTTAAATTATGGTCAATGCAATTGTAAAACTGATAACGTTGATCCAAGATTACTATCTCTAAAAGATTTTTTTAAGAGTAGCCAAGGAGGTGGAGAATAATGGGTAATCCTGCAAGAAGACATTCTAGATCAAGAAGAGATAAAAGAAGAGCCCAAACATGGAAATTATCAATGCCAGGTATGGTTGAGTGTCCACAATGCCATGAAATGAAGCTTTCTCATAGAATATGCGGAAACTGTGGCTATTATAAGAACAGAGTTGTAATTGAACCAGAAAAATAAGTATAAAAGAAAGTCGAAAGACTTTCTTTTTATTTTTTTGTTATAATTTAATTGATTTTAATCTTTATGTTTTATATACTAAAAGAAAATATTTTAATTTTCATAAAATATAGGGGGTATAGAAATGAAAGTTATTTTAGATGCTATGGGCGGAGATAATGCTCCTTTAGAAATTGTAAAAGGAGCCATTGAAGCTAAAAAGGAATATGGAATAGATATTATCCTCGTAGGTGATGAGGATCAAATTAGAAATATATTAAAAAATGAAAATGCGGAGCCAAATTCTTTTGAAATAGTTAATACGACTCAGGTAATTATGAATAATGAATCTCCAACCAAGGTCGAGGTCGGGCCGTAAAGCGCGAGCCAGGTGCCGAACGCGAAGCCCGAGAGCGCGGCGAAGGCGAAGATGGCCGCGTGCGGCACCCCGAGTCCGAAGCCGACAAAGAGCCCGACTTCGAGGGCGCTGGCGCCGATGAGCGAGGGGAACCTGCCGATGTGGTCGGACGCGTAGCCCATCAGCACCCGGCCGAGCGCGCCTCCGACTGCGGTGAGCGAGGCGAGGAAAGCGGCTTGCGCGGCGGTCATGCCCTGCGAGACCCCGAACACCTTGAAGTGCGCGAACCACATCAGCCCCGCGGTCGTCACCAGGGTGTAGGCGGCGAAGACGAGCCAGAAGAGCGGAGCGCGAAGCGCCTCTCCGAGACTGAGGCCGCTGGCGCCGGCGTGCTCTCCGGGCCTCTGATGGCGCCTCCATGGCGAGCGGATTCCCAGGCTCAACAGCGGAAGGACGACCAGCGCGCTCAACCCGAAGAGAAGGAAGACGCGCGTCCAGTGCGTCCCCGCGTCGAGCAGGGCCTGCGCCACCGGTGCCCAGACGAAGGTGCCCAGGCCGAAGGCGCCGACCACGACTCCGGCCACCAGCCCGCGCCTCTCAGGGAACGAGGTGAGCACCGCGGTGACGGCAGAGACGTAGACGAACCCGAAGCCGAGCCCGGTGGTCAGCCCGAGCGTCTTCTGCGTGGTTTCGATCATGTTGCGGTGGAGGCCGCCGATCTCCTCGGGCGAGAACTGGCGCTGCCAGTACTCGACCTGGTCGGTGGCCTGGTTGAAGAAATAGCCTTCCTCGTTGCCGTCCGGCGCCATGAAGCTCCACGCGGTCACGTCGCGGAAGATGTCGACCGTGTGGTA
>ENA-UOOK01006588-UOOK01006588.1-fermentation-metagenome-genome-assembly--contig:-NODE-6588-length-11010-cov-4.542127_pt1 | contig 11010 bp, 10 predicted proteins | sample MGYA00245777_ERZ724023 | MGnify/ENA primary metagenome ERZ724023 (study PRJEB28704, sample SAMN03018312) | fermentation metagenome | biome: anthropogenic terrestrial biome; feature: soil; material... | reverse complement strand
CCTGCCTAATCCTACTTAAAAGGCTTGTTTTAGTGACTTTTTGCAGTGGAATCATATTTATAATTAAAAGAAGAATTATTACTTTTAAATTGTTTTTGAAGATTTTAATACCTACCCTATTTGGGAGTAATTATTCCTATACCATTCAACTAACTTTTGAATTCCGGCTCTCAAATCAATCTTCGCTTTCCATCCTAAACTATCTAATGTCGAAACATCCAACAACTTCCTCGGAGTCCCTTCCGGTTTCGACTTGTTATAGATAATGCTACCTTCATATTCAACAACATCTTTAATTAAAATAGCTAAATCTTTAATCGAAACATCTTCACCTATCCCAATATTGATAATATCTGAGCCGTCGTAGTTATGCATTAAAAAAACCAAAGCATCAGCTAAATCATCAACATATAAAAACTCTCTTCGTGCTTCACCTGAGCCCCAAACAATAACTTCCTTTTCATTGTTAATTTTGGCTTCATAAAATTTACGAATTAAAGCTGGTAATACATGTGAAGTCTCTAAATCAAAATTATCATTCGGCCCATATAGGTTTGTTGGCATTACCGAAATAAAGTTGGTTCCATATTGCTTATTATATGCTTGACACATCTTTATACCAGCTATTTTAGCTATAGCATATGCTTCATTGGTTGGCTCTAATTCTCCAGTTAAAAGGTATTCTTCTTTTATCGGTTGTTTAGCGTATTTAGGGTAAATACAAGAACTACCTAAAAAAAGAAGTTTTTTTACTCCATGTCTATAAGCTGCTTGAATTATATTGGTTTGAATCATAATATTATCATATATAAATTCAGCCGGGTAAATATTATTAGCATTAATACCTCCGACTTTGGCTGCAGCTAAAAATACATACTCAGGCTTTTGATTACGAAAAAAATCCTCTACATCTATTTGTCTTCTTAAATCGAGTTCATTCGAAGACTTAGTTATAATATTAGTATATCCACCTTGTTTTAGTTTCCTTGAAATAGCCGAACCTACTAAACCATTATGGCCAGCTATATATATTTTTGAACTATGATTCATTTTAATCCATTCTCCCTATTGTTAAATAAAACCTACTAAAATCGTTTTTTAGTTTCTGCTAAATCTGCCCTTACCATCATCTCCACTAATTCCTTAAATCCAACCTTCCTTTTCCATCCAAGGGCTTGTTCCGCTTTTAACGGATCCCCTAGTAATAAATCGACTTCAGTAGGTCTGAAATATCTTTCACTAATATCAACGAGTATCGTCCCTGTTTTTGCATTATACCCCTTTTCCTCAATCCCGGTTCCTCCCCATTCAATATCTATACCTACCTCTTTAAAAGCAAGCGTTACAAATTCTCTTACTGTATGGGTCTCACCTGTGGCTAAAACATAATCATCAGGTTTTTCCTGTTGCAGCATAAGCCACATACCTTCCACATAGTCACCGGCAAACCCCCAATCCCTTTTTGCGTCTAAATTTCCAAGGGTTAGTCTTTCCTGCTTACCGGTAACTATATTTGCGACTGCTCTGGTAATTTTTCTTGTAACAAATGTTTCACCCCTTCTAGGTGATTCATGGTTAAAGAGTATTCCATTACAAGCATATAAGTTATAAGCCTCGCGATAGTTCACTGTAATCCAATATGCGTAAAGTTTTGCTGCTGCATAAGGGCTTCTAGGATGAAAAGGAGTCTTCTCATTCTGGGGAGCTGTTTCCGGAAATCCACCAAACAACTCTGAGGTAGATGCTTGATAAAAACAACACTTCAACCCTTTTTCTTTTATCGCATCCAAAAGTCTTAGAGTCCCCATTGCATCCGTCTCTGCAGTATACTCTGGAACCTCAAACGAAACCATGACATGGCTTTGAGCTCCTAAATTATATATTTCATCTGGCTGTACTTTTTCAATAATCCGATTTATGTTGCTAGAATCCGTTAAATCTCCGTGATGTAGAAAGAGAATCTTATTTCCAATCTCCGGATTTTCAAAAAGATGATCAATTCTATCTGTATTGAATTGACTAGCCCTTCTAATCATTCCATGAACTTCATATCCTTTTTTTATTAAAAACTCAGTTAAATAAGAACCGTCTTGCCCGGTGATTCCGGTAATCAATGCTTTCTTCATACCAATGTCTCCTTTTTGTCGATAAACCTCTTCCGAATCTCCTTGATGTTATCTATATTTTCTTTTTTACCGATAAAAATAATTTGATCTGTTTCCACTACTAGTAAATCGTTGACTCCTACAGTAACTACTGGTTTTCGATCTGAAATAATAATATTGTTATTACTATTATAGTTTTCGATTTTACCAAAACAAATGTTGTTATTTTTATCTTTATTTTTAAATCTTTCTAATGATCTCCAAGTCCCAATATCATCCCAGCCAAAGTCAACCGGAAGAACATAGATATTATCTGTCTTTTCCAAAATTCCATGATCTACTGAGATACTTTCCACATATTTATAACACTCTTCTAAATCATCATCTTTTACTGCACCATTCTCCCTTACGACTTTACATAATATGTTATAAGTGTTAGGTAGATATCGTCTTAATAATTCCACAATGAAAGTAGTTTTCCAAACAAAAATCCCACTGTTCCATAAAAAATTTCCTTGTTTTAAATATTTTTCAGCAGTTTTTTTATCCGGTTTTTCTTTAAAATAATCAACTTTTTTAAATTTGAACCCGGAAATACTTCTCTCTCCTCTGGGAATATCTCGATATTGGATATAACCATAACCCGTCTCCGGCCTGGTCGGTGTAATTCCCAATGTTACTATGATCTCACTAGTCGAATCAGTTAACTCACAAGCAGCCTGAATAGAATCACTAAACTTATCCTCTTCAACAACGAGGTGATCCGAAGGCACTATAACCAAGGTGGAATTTGGAAAGATTCCATTAATAATAAGTGCTGACAAACCTATACAAGGCGCTGTGTTTCTTCCAAAAGGTTCAATAATTATATTCTCTTCCTTGATAAAAGGTAGTTGCTCTTTTACATGTCCAACAAAGTCTTTTATTGTCACGATAAAAATTCTTTCTTGTGGAATAAATCGTTTCAACCTATTCACTGTCATCTGAATCATTGTTTCCTCCCCCAATAAATTCAGAAACTGTTTAGGTTTTTCAGCAGTAGAAAGAGGCCAAAATCTTTCTCCTTTTCCTCCAGCCATTACCAAAGCACATAACAAAATACTCACCCACCTACTATATAAAATGTAAGTTAAAAATAACACGATATAAATGTTCATTCGGTTCTCAACCATAATCTCTCTGGATATAAGGTCTGAAATAATTGTTTTGTAATCTTTAATTTAATTATCGGCATCCTTTTTGTCTTTTTTAACCGAAATTTAAAGTTTTTATCAGAATCGCTGATGAACTTAATATCAATCTACTAAATCCCAATTCATTGGTGTCCCTTTTTTAATATCACTTTTAGCTTTTTTCCCTAATATCTCATTAATAAATTTTGTAGGTAGTCCATAACCAGGTCTTATGCTCCTAACGTTGTTTTCAGTAAATATTTCTCCTTTTTTAATATCTGTAATTACAAATAATGAGCGGGCATGTTCCCTACTCTTTTTTTGCTTCTCTGTTAGTTCATAAGTTACCTGCCCTAGAGCTTTTTCCACATCCCTTATAGCTTTAACCATTGCTGCAAACTCATTGGGTTCCATGGAAAATTGAGAATCAGGTCCTCCTTCAGCGCGACTTAAAGTAATATGCTTTTCAATTATTTTCGCGCCTAAAGCTACCGCTCCTACCGCAACAGCATGTCCTAAGGTATGATCTGAAATCCCAGGTATTACGTTAAAAGTTTTTTCCATATTCGGAATAACATTTAAGTTGATTTCTTCCAATGGTGAAGGATAAGCAGATGTACATTTTAGCAAGGCAACTTGATCATTGCCCATTCGTTTACAAGCAGATATTGCTTCTTCAATATCTACTAGAGTCGCGATACCGGTTGAGATTATTATAGGCTTGCCCTTGGAAGCTATATATTCAATAAATGGAAGATCATTAATTTCAAAAGAAGCGATTTTGTACGCTGGCACACCTAAATCTTCCAAGAAATCCACAGCTGTCAGATCAAAGGGTGAGGAAAAACAGACAAGCCCTATTTCCTCAGCAATTTCTTTTAATTTAGGCTGCCACTCCCATGGTGTATATGCTTCTTGATAAAGCTTATGAAGGGTTGTCCCATCCCAAATAGTACCCTGAGTTATTTGAAAGTACTTATTGTCACAATCAATAGTTATTGTATCAGCGGTGTAAGTTTGAAGTTTAACCGCATCTGCTCCGGCTTTCTTTGCTTCCTTAATTAATTTAACCGCATTATCAAAGTTTTGTAGATGATTGGCTGAAAGTTCCGCAACAATAAATACCGGATGTCCTTCTCCGATATATCTATTATTTAAAGCAAACGATTTTAACATTTACTTTCACTCCATTTTAAATCAGTTTTCTTGAAAATAATCCTTTTGCTGAATACATTTGTTTATATCAAGGATTTCTGGGTTATGATCAATATAATCAATAATACTCTTCAAATCTGCATATCCATCTTTATAGAACATTGTATATAAAAAGTTTAATAGTTCATAATCTTCTTTAGTATCCAAGGTTAATCTGTATGGTCTGAATAAATGCTCTAAGTCTTTTCCTAATGGATATGTTTTGCTGGTAAACTCGTTTTTATTATCTAAATAATAGCCGATAACATGTTCCTTCTGTTTATTGGTAAAAGAATTTTTCTTTAATTTTTCAAGAGCTTTCATGGAAAAAACATCTGTCCCATGACCAATTAATAAACCTTTTTCTTCTTCGACAAATTCAACTTGATCTTTTTCGATATTAGATACTAAAAAGTCTATCAATTTCGGTTCTAATAAAGGACAATCAGATGTAACTCTTATAATAATCTTCGGTTGATACTTCTTAGCGCATTCATAATATCTATCTAATACATCGTTTTCTGATCCCCTAAAACAATCAAGTCCATTTTTATGGCATAATTCTTCAATCACGTCATTCTCTTTATTTAAACTTGTCGCAATCACTACTTTGTCTACTTTTGCTCCTCTGCAGCATCTATCATAAACATGAAGCAAAACCTCTTTATTACAGAATTTTTTCATTACCTTTCCCGGTAATCTAGTGGAGCCCATATGTGCTTGTATTATTACTAAATTCATAGGTTAAGCCTCTTTTCTATTTTATCAATAATTCTAAATACACCTAAGCCGTCCACCAATTTTTTACCTGAAATGCTCATCACTTTTCTTTGCTCATATGTCAATTCTTCAATACTAAATAGCAAGTCATTAATATCTGAGTAAATTATTGAACCACTTTTACTCATATACTCAGCAGCCATTAATTGATTATCGACTATAACAATTCCTATCGTAGGTGTTCCGCAAGCTGCAAGTTCATAGAGAGTAGATCCGCAAGAAGAAATAGCTATATCACATTTAGTCATCAAAACACTCATTTTAGGATTAAAATAAAAACGTATTCTTTCATTCTCATTCTTCTTCAATTCATCGTAATGCTTAAAGCTTGGACCGATAACAACATGCATATTAAAGTTTGAGTTTTTTAAACTATTTATTATTTCGCCCGTAATATTTGTGTTATCACTACCGCCTACGGTTATCATAATATCTTTAATATCCTTATTAATCACCGGAGCAGGAATGTTTCTAAATTCTTCTCTCAAGATAATATATTTATTGCCCAGAATTAAATCCGTATCTTTGTTTACGTGATAATCAAAAGTAAAAGCATAAGCATTTTGGTTGATTAAAAAATCAACATTATAATATTCACATATCTTCTCATCATCAAAGCATCCACTTATCCTGAATATTCGTTTAAGAGCATTGAAATATTCTTCATCAACATCATAGCTATCTGTAATTATGCAATCAGACTTTATATTTTTTAAATCTTTTATTATCTCTTTTTCATCTATTTTTACAACCTTAAATCCTTGTTTAGCTATAAAGTCTATTCCGGCATAGTATTTATCTGTAAGTGGATCATCCGCTTTGCAAGTATAAAACACATTATGCTTTTTTCTCAATTCTCTGGCCAAAACTAGAGTTCTCATTATATGTCCCATACCAATACTGCTGCCACCATCTGCTCTTATACAAATATCCATAATAAGCTCCTATTCTAATAATGCATTCATTTCACTAATCTGATAACTTGTAATATCTTCTAATATTTGCTTTGTCCTTTCGGGTCCACAATTAAACAACATATCAACAATTGACATGTTGTCAATAAACCCTCTAAAACATTGCTCATACTCTTGTCCAATATAATTAATAAATAAGTGATTCAAATTACTATTTATGAAAACATTTATATCAACATAAGCTTGACTTCCTTTATTTGAAATATAGGTATCACAGTTCGTCTGCTTACACATGTTTACTAAATACTCTGTTTTTGTTCCCGAAAATTCGTAATCACGATCATCTAAAATCTTCGTGTTAATTCCTAATTCATTAATAATAAAATTCATAACATATATATCTAAATCACATAATCTATCCCATTGTTTCTTGTATAAGTCTTCATAAAAACCGATGTATTTATTGTAATGCTTAGCTTTTTTATAACTCACAACTATACTGCTAAAGTGTTTTTTTCTCCAATCTAAATTATTATTTATTTCAACATCACAAATTAATTGATCGAATTTTCCTTTTGTTAAAACAGGAACGGTAAGAATTATTTCACCGTTAGCGCCTCTTATTTTATTTCTGTTTTGCCAACTTTTTTTCTCAAATTGAACCTTTGTTACATATATAAATTTGTCACTCATCATTATTTTACCAATAAGTCCGGGATAAGGAAGATAATTAGGTTGATGTCCGCTTAACCTCATACTATATCCCCTTTTCTTTGAAGTCTTACTAGTACTGCTGTAACATATCGCTGATCACTCGTATTGAATGACAACTTTTGCAGGCTAGTACTTATGAAAGTTCTATTTTCAAATTAGGATGAACTACTACTTAATCAAGGTTATAATAAAGTTTTCGTCTTTAATTAAACCGTGATCGTGGGTTTCTATTGTTTTATTGATTTCTATCTTTGAAAAATCCCTAAAATATTCTTCGATCTCATCTTGATTAAAAAAATGCATAACCATTCCATTCTCATTGAACGAGCTCTTGCTTTGATCCTTTTCTTCTATAAGAAATGTGTTTTTTTCAATTTCTTTTCCTTTACCAAAACGATAATCACCAGTACTTCTAACTAGGATCAAAGCTTTTCCGTTCGGTTTTAGAACTCTATAAATCTCTTTTACTGCGTTTTTAATCTCATCGATTTTACAGTAATATAAAACTCCATAACATACGATACCATCAAAAAAATCACTATCATAAGGTATCTTACCAGCAGAAGCTACTTTTAAATTAGCCTCTAATCCTTTAGCTTTTAGCAATTGTTCGGTATGTTCTATGCCATCAGCAGAAATATCTATCCCATATGTATCTATATTTTCACTTGCCATAAAAAAAACGTGTCTTCCCGCTCCACACCCCAAGTCTAAAACTCTTGTCTTACCATCTCTGGTAAAATTTCTAAATATATATTGAACAACCAATTCCGATGGATATTTGGGTCTGAACCTGCTCTGTTTATGTAAGTTTTCCCATAGTAACTTCATACTAACGTTCATTTTTACCCTCCATTACTCTTAATCAGTCTCAAAATATCATTGATGTTTTCTATATCATTCCTTATTTTCTCTTCGCTGTACTTAGGATCTACCCATAAATTTACTATATGTTTTTCTAAAAAAATAGCATTTGGAAATTCTATATCTTTTTGGTTTGAATACATCCGATGCAAAGACGGATACCAACTACTAATATCTATATCTCTCTCACGTACTTTTTCTAATAACTTATCTCTATCACCATGAAATAAAAAAGAATACCTCCATCTTACATTCTCTCTGCTGATCATCGGAATTTCAATGGAAGCTTTATCTAAATATTTATCATATAAATCTGCTCTTTTTATCCTGTTTTCTACTATTTTATTACATCTTTTCAAGACCTCAATTATTTTGAGATTTGCATCTAGATTATATACAAAAACATCTTTGCTCACTTTTTGCAAATAGAGCATAAGTTCCCAAAATATCCCGTCTTTTTTTATAGCTTTGATAATAGAGTAATATATTTCTCTATAATTATTAAATAATTCATTTGTATTTTCTTTTTTATTATTTAACTTCTGTTTTTCATGAAGAATAGAGTCAAATAAACCTTGATCTTCAGTACAAACTGCCCCTCCGCCATTTTCCGCTTTAAATATCTTAGTGTGGCCAAAACTAGTTATAGAAGCATCTGATTTTTCACTCAAAACATCTGTTTGAGCAGCATCTTCAAGAATAAATATATTGTTTTTCGTAGCTATCTCAGATATCTTATCCATATTACATCTATGACCGTAAATATGTGTTGGTACAATTATTCCGATTTCGTGCTTATTCAATAATGCTTCTAAGTTATTAATATCTATTGTATAATCATTTAGATTAATATCACAAAAAACAATATCATAACCTGCATACATTGCAGCATTTACCGGAGCCATACAAGTTATCGCAGGGAATAATATTTTTTTACCCTTTAAATTTAAAGCCTTTAAAATCAAATAAACAGCAGTTGTACCGCTACCTGTAAAGCAACAGTATTTTTTATTAAAGTATGATGCTAGAAATTTCTCAAGTTCATTCATAACTGATCATCCTTAATAATATGTGTTAGCAGTACAAGAATCCTTTTTTGTATACTCCAGCAATCATTTTTCATCAATTGTCTCTAACAATTTAGCTAGTTTTTTCTTAAAGTTTCAATTAATTATTTTCATGTTTTTTCTCACAGCTTCTGCCTAAACCCCTGCTTCTAGTGATCCCTATTTTACACTAAAATATTCTTTAAAACTTCAACTACATATTCCTGATCCTCATCTGTCAAACCATAAAATAGAGGAATAGTCAATGTCTCCTGATAATATTTCTCCGCTTCCGGGAAGGCGCCTGCTTTAAAACCCATCTTTTCATAGTAAGGTTGGGTATGGACTGGGATGTAATGAACATTAACGATGACATTAATCGCCCTTAACTCTTCAAAGATCTGTCTCCTGGTCTTAGTTAGTTCATCCAAATGCAGGCGGAGCACATATAAATGATAGGCCGAGTACGTTTCCGGATCCTGCCAGGGTAAAGTCACCGGAAGCCCCTTCAATAATCGATCATAACGTGCTGCTAAATAATGACGACGGCAGACAAATTCATCAATCCGTTGCAGTTGACTGTAACCCAGAGCTGCCTGTATATCGGTCATCCGGTAATTAAACCCCAACTCAATCTGCTGGTAATGCCAAGGCCCATCCTGGGGTTTAACCATAAACCGTTCATCGCGGGCAATCCCATGGGTGCGAAGGCGCATCAGTTTTTCGTAGAGGTCTTCCCGGTTGGTAAGCACCATCCCACCTTCTCCGGTGGTAATAATCTTCACCGGATGAAAGCTGAAGACAGATCGGAAGGAGAATTCACAAGCTCCGACCTTTTTCCCGTTATAACTGCCCCCAATCGCATGCGCGGCATCCTCGATCACAGTAAAGTTATATTTATTAGCAAGCTGCCGGATCTCTTTCATAGGACATGACTGTCCGGCAAAATGAACCGGGATTACTACTTTGGGTAACTTGCCCGCTTTTTGGGCTTGAATAAGCTTCTCCTCTAAGGCGCTTACGCTCATATTATAGGTTTTGTGATCAATATCAACAAAATCAACTTTAGCTCCGCAATAGAGTGCACAGTTAGCCGAGGCTACAAAAGTATTAGGGGATGTCCAGAGGATATCTCCCGGACCTAAGTCCGCCGCCAGACCAGCAATATGGAGAGCGGAAGTAGCGCTGTTGACGGCGACCGCGTATTTAGTCCCGCAGTACTCCGCTACCGCCTCTTCAAAGCATTTAATCGCCGGTCCTTGGGTAAGCCACAGAGATTGCATAACCTCCATTACTGCTTGAAGATCATTATTATTGATATCCTGCCTACCATATGGAATTATTTTCATATTTCATCCAACTTTCTTAATTCTTCTACTGTTAGAAAAACCGGATTGGTATCAGAACGATACTCAAAACCATCTGAGAGAGGAATCCCTTCTTCTCTTAATGTATTTTTACGATAATCAAGTTTACCAAAAGTACTGATTGTTGGTTTAACCAAGTAAAAATCAGGATACTCCAATGTCAAATGGGAAGCCTCCGCCGGAACCATCAGTTCATGTAATTTTTCGCCCGGCCTAATCCCGATCATCTTCATTTTCAGATCATCACCAAAGGATTTAACCAAATCAGTAATCCTCATGGAGGGGATCTTTGGTACAAAGGTCTCTCCCCCCTGCATCCGGGAGAAATTCTTTAACACAAAATCGACACCTTCCTGGATGGTAAACCAAAACCGGGTCATCCTAGGATCAGTAACCGGTAGTTCCTTAGCCCCTTCTGCTACCAGTTTTTTAAATAATGGGACAACAGAACCTCGAGAGCCAATCACATTACCATACCGGACAACAGCAAAACGGGTCTTTAATCCACCGGCAATGTTATTCGCGGTAACAAATAGTTTCTCCGAAACCATCTTGGTAGCTCCATAGAGATTAATCGGGTTAACCGCTTTATCGGTGGAGAGCGCAATTATTTTTTCCACGCCACAATCAAGCGCAGCTTTGATCACATTCTCCGCCCCATTGATATTGGTCTTAATAAACTCCATCGGGTTATATTCGGCGGCTGGCACTTGTTTTAAAGCCGCCGCATGAATCACATAATCCACACCTCGCATCGCTTGAGTTAAGCGATCCAGATCCCGAACATCACCGAGAAAATAACGCATCGCAGGCACATTAAAGACTTGTTGCATCTCGTATTGTTTCAACTCATC
>ENA-UOOK01006586-UOOK01006586.1-fermentation-metagenome-genome-assembly--contig:-NODE-6586-length-11014-cov-5.851811_pt1 | contig 11014 bp, 10 predicted proteins | sample MGYA00245777_ERZ724023 | MGnify/ENA primary metagenome ERZ724023 (study PRJEB28704, sample SAMN03018312) | fermentation metagenome | biome: anthropogenic terrestrial biome; feature: soil; material... | reverse complement strand
GCCCTGCTGCAGAAAACCTATGTGGTAGACTGCCTGACCAAGGAAACCCGGAAAAACAACGGTGAAATCCCGCAGTATTATGTAACCGGAAACCATGAGCCAATTATTTCAAAGGATTTATTCAACCTTGTGCAGGAGGAAATCTCCCGGAGAGCCGGTAAGCGAAAAGTGGCCAAGAAAGCGGTGAAAACCGAAAAAGGAAAATACAGCAGTAAATATGCCCTGACCGAGCTTCTGTGCTGCGGTGACTGCGGTACGCAGTATCGCCGGGTCACTTGGGCGAGGAACGGCAAGAAAAAGATAGTCTGGCGCTGCATTAATCGCTTGGAGTACGGCACGAAATACTGCAAGGAATCCCCTACCATTGAGGAAAGCCGGTTGCACCAAGCCATTGTCACCGCCCTGAACCGGTTGGATGAGGATAAGGCTGATGTCATCGAAACCCTCAAAGCAGGCCTGCAGCTTGCCATCGGTACGCAGGATGATGACAGCTTCAATGAAGCGGCTGTCCAAAACCGTATTGTAGAACTTCAAAGCGTGATGATGGATTTGGTGGAACTCAGCTCCAAGTCCAACGCCGGTGCGGATTACTTTGATACCAAGTTTGAGGAAATCGCTGCGGAGATCAAGGGATTGCAGGGGCAGCTTGGCGAACACCAAGAGCAGACTATGCTCGCCCAAAATACACAAGCCCGAATCCATGAGCTGCTTTACACGCTGGAACATATTGACCTTAGCGTAAAGGAATATCGTGATGATGTAGTCAAGGGGATTATCACCAAAGTGGTGGTTTTATCTGCAGACCGCATCCGAATCACTTTTGATAACAATATGGAAATGGAACAGGAGCTGGCAAGTGAATGAGAGAAGCCGCCATCAATTTCTGGCGGCTCCCCTCTTGAACTGTGAACACATAGCTGGTATACTCATTTTCAGAAACATCGACTCAGGTGTGTCGTGTTTTTGCCTTAAGGCTTCGATTTAAGACCAAAACATGGTGCATCTATTTTGACCTAATGACACAGACTAAGTCTGGACGCAATTCGCGTTCGGACTCTTTTCTTTTTTGCAGTTTACCGCTCGCGTTTAAAACCTGCATTTAAATTGAGCAAATGACATACTAAAAAATCCATGTGTAAGCATTCAGACCTACACATGGATTTTTCTATATAACTATGAATTTTGTTGTTTAAGCTCGAAACTGATCAATAGCAATTAATCTGGCAAGCGAAAAATACTTTCTACGGATGCATTTAATAAACGAGCTACTTTCATCGCAAGTTCCAATGTTGGGTTGTATTTGTTATTTTCAATGGCATTGATGGTCTGACGGGTAACTCCAAGCTTTTCAGCAAGGTCTTCCTGCCGCATACCAAGTGCTTTTCGTCGTTCCCTAATATCGTTTTCCATTTTATTTACCTGGGAAGAGCAGAAGAAGTACACCGAATATGATTAAAAATGCCACTGTCAGGAGCGGAAATCCAATAAAGGCCTTTTTCCCCTCTTCATCTCCAGCTTTAATTTTCGAAATAATGGTGGAAAAATAATAAACCAGGTTTTGAAAAACCAGCAGATAAATCGGCATTGTGATCTTGCCCTGGCAGATAAGATCCCGGGTTCCCCACACGAATAGAGCAAGTGCAGTGAACAGATATGCCCAGCGAATCGCCCGCAGAGAAATAGCCAACTCCATTTCATCCATTTTTCTCATTGTTTTGCCTCCGAAATGTCAAATTGTTTTTACATTTCGGAGTATAGCACTGCTATGCAAAAATGTCAAGAGCTTTTTACATTTTATACTCTTTTTATTAGCTGTCTATTGTAAAAATAAAACTGCGATTATGCCTTTCGTACTGGTCTGATATACTTCCAAAAGCGCTCCGGATCATGATAAAAGTAAATGATTCTTCCAGGAGAAGTATCATAGCAATAACCAGTACCTGCAAAATCAAAAGTCGCCATTGCCTTTTCTATTTTTTCCTCTACACTACGATTTTCCTGTTCATAATCAAATGGCCCATGTTCAAAAACAATATACCCGGCTTCGGGAACATCAACCATAAGCATTTGTGGCGGTACTTCGCCTTTATAATCAAAAGGAAGACGCGCACCATAGCATTCTGTACGTGGAATGCCCCAATCGCAGAGTCTGCCGTCCGGGTCATTAATGTACGCCATAATCTGACCGCTGCCGCTGTTAGATTCGCTCCCACCATCGTCATCCAATTTGCCCTTGATACTATCGAGTAAGCCGCAAATTGTATCGCAGTCCTGTCCCGGAATAAGGCTTTGTTTTTGCCAAAAATCCCAGTACCCATTACTCTCATAGTTTTTAATGTGCAAAAATTTGTGTGCGGGAATGGTTACAAAATAAATTTTAACATCATCTGTAGATTTTATCATACCAATCTCTCCAAATCCGAAAAAGTAGCGGTCGAAAGGGTTTATTTTTGTACGAAGAACGACAGGCTTAGGATTTTTTCGGTATTCACTTGGTGTTACACCATATGTTCTTTTGAAAGCTCTGGTAAAAGCTTCATGCGATGAAAAGCCATAATCAAAAGCAATATCCAAAATGCTTTTTTCACTATCCCGAACCTCTTTAAGTGCAAAGGCTAACCTTCTAAGCCGCAAATAATCTCTAAACTGCATCCCCGATATTTCCTTAAATTTTCTGGTAGCATAAAATTCAGAATAGCCCAACTTGCGAGAAAGGAACTGCAGTGTTAGTGCTTCATCGTGATGATGTCTGATACACTCATCAATTTGATCAACGATTATTTGGATCTGCTTGTTCCATTCGTACATTTGCCTGCTCCCCTCGCTTCAATCACTCTGTAACAATTATAACGCAGTAAAAATTGCAGTGCTTGATTTTACTTGCACAAATCATATCAATAAAAAAATTCAATTAATTACAAAATATTTTAACATACAAGATTATTCAAAACAAGCCGGAACAATAATGTTCCGGCTTATCAAGCTTTCGGCACAATAATTCGTTTTGTAAAATATTGAGCTATCTAAAGAGAATCTGATGCTCTTGTTTTCGTTTTAGTCGAGCTGATGCTCTCAAGTTCAAATTCTAAGCATTCAGGATACCTGATGCTTACAATAGGCCCGGATTGCCAGAATAAAGAACAAGGGGATTTCGATTGCTGCCGCACCCATAATCAGATATGGCGACCAAACGCTGAACGGACCTACTTGAATAAACAGCATATTACCCAATTGATAAGAAAGATTGTTATTGATTCCAAGGCCGCCGGATGGCAAAATGCAGCTTATCAATCTAGCAAAGTTTCCCGCTCCCTGTATCACCTGATGCAGAATATCTGGCAACAAACAAAACGCAATGGCAATAATCAGCGTAGTTGTCGAACTATGGCATTTGGTCGATAGGAACATCGAAAAACAGGCAGTGGCGAAAAGAGTTAAAAAGCCTGCCACAACCAAAAGTGCCTGCTCCTGACCAACCGTGATCGGCAGAAATAAAAAGATATTGTGAATCTGTGCGGAACTAACAAGCCTTTCCCAACCGAACGTTTTATCCACCACCAAAATGAAAATTGCAATGCTGACGGTGAATAGAATAAGATCAATCAACAGGGCAGCCAAAAGTTTGCTGACTGCCAACTTCGTTCTTCCGTTTCGAGTGCTGCGGAGAATGTCATCCGACCCAGTTTGGTATTCCTCCGAAAAAACAGGCGCATTGATCATAATGCAGATCAGCAATAAAATAAAAATTAAAAAATCGAGAATAAAAAAGCTGTTATTTGGAAGTCCGTAAAAATAAGTAAGAGGCGTTTTTATCTGACTGTTTTGCAACATCACTTGATTTTTTACGTCGGAATTATGAGGATATTTTGCTTCCACTGTTTCTTCTAACTTTTGATTTCGCTGGGCATAAAAATTCTGTATATCATCAGGCTGAATTTTTTCCAAAGCGGTAAAAATATCCTGATTATTAGAATACACAGAAGCAATCAGGTTGAGCCGCTGAAACCTTGGGGAAAGTTCTTTGTTATAAAGATCGAATGGAATATTCCCTCCATACTTATTGGTCAGATCATGAAATACTTTCAAATCCGATTGAAGTTTGCTCACTGTTACTTCTCCTTCATATGGTGCTATCTGCTCTTTATTGACAGCGATAGCAGATATGCCGGTGATTCTTTCTATATTCCCGTCTTGATCGACGGTTTCATATTCCTCGCTGGCAAATACGGAAAACGCTAGAACAATCGACAAGACAACCGCAGCGGCTACTGAAATCCACGTCGCACGTGTTTTGCTCATACGTTTAAGCTCCATCATAAATATACGCATGATCCTAATCTCTCCTTTAATTGTTTCTTTTAAGGTTTCTGCTTTCACTCGTCAATTTCAGTTTTCTTTCCATGACGGACTTCTTCTGAAAAATAGAAAAGATATAAATCCTCTAATGTAGGTTCCGTTTGCACCGCATTTTCTGTGGGCTTATGTTCAGAAACAATACGGAGCATGTCCACATTGCCTTCGTGCTTCAGGTTGGAAATCGTATATTCACTGTTGAGCATTTCTGCCTGCATCGGGTCAACCCGGCACTCCCAGACATACCCGTTGATGGAGGCGGTAATTTCACTTGGTTTGCCTTGATGAATGAGTCTTCCTTCTTTCATCATCAGAATGGTATCTGCGATATACTCTACATCCGATACAATATGGGTAGACAGAATTACAATTTTATCTTTGGAAATATCAGAAATGAGATTGCGAAAACGGACGCGCTCCTTAGGGTCAAGCCCAGCCGTCGGTTCATCAAGCACCAGTATTTTAGGATCGTTTAAAAGCGCTTGTGCAATGCCGAGGCGTCGCTTCATCCCGCCGGAAAACGTTTTTATTTTCTTTTTAGCTACTGTTTGAAGTGATACGAGTTCCAAAAGTTCGTTGGCTCTTACCTTTGCCGCGCCTGCGCTCAGCCCCTTTAAGGCTGCAATATACAGCAAATAATCCAGTGCGGTAAAAACAGGATAATACCCGAAATGCTGCGGAAGATAGCCCAATAGATCGCGATAGTTTTCGCCCATGCTAAGTGTATCTTTCCCGTCAAACAAAACCTTCCCGGAAGTAGGATTCAAAATGCCGCAGGCCATGCGCATCAATGTGGTTTTGCCGGCACCGTTTGCACCGATCAACCCATAGATTCCAGGTGTCAGCGTAATGGAAAGCGCATCGACCGCCGTTTTATCTTTGTACTTTTTCGTTAGATTCCTAAATGTTAGTTCCATTTTTACTTCCTCCATAAATTTATTGCCAAGTTACCGAAATTGCTTCTTCTTTTGCGTAAAAGCGATTGAAGCTTTGAAATGTCTGCACAACCTCTACAGCAAGGTAAACGAGTGTTAGAATAAACATAATCATCCAAACTCCCGTTGCTGCCGCTTCATAATACCGCCTGACAAAAGACAAACTGACAAAAACAGCGATGCACAAAGCACAGATTGCTCCGCAGTAATACCCGCTCTGTCCGCTTTTTACATGGCTCAGCACGGTAAGACATCCACAGCAAGTCAGGTTGAACGGTACAAACAGATATAAAATCATCCTCAGGAGAAGCTCGTCACTGTGTGCAGTGGACACTGCCAGAATCACTGTGAGGCAAAACAAATCCGTCAAGCCAAGGATCAGCATTCTGGCGCCCATCAGTTTCCGCATAGAAAATCGGGTGCAGGATTCGATTTCTTCCATCCCATGAGAATAGCTTTTCAAAAGCTCTGGAAAACCAACAAGGGCAATCATGGGCGAAGCGGCCGAAAAGAGCAGCAGAATGTGCTGTAAATCGGGTTGCCCAAAATTATATTTCGTAAGAAGAATCAAAAACCCAAGCACAAGTCCAGCCTGGGTAAACCATACCCAATGCCCAATAAAGTGCATCTGCATTCGTATAAACTCTCCAAAACCAATCCGTTTCGATAATAGGCGATTGCAATACGCCTGCCGTGCAAGGCGAACCGTCTGCTGCATTTTTTCCAGGTCATACGAGGGAACCGAATCCTGCTGCAGATAATTACGGATTTCTCGATCGTTTCGATTCATAATTAATCTCCCCTCATAAGTTTTTTGATGGCTTTTATGCCCTGACTGAGTCTGTATTTTGTGACAGATAATCCGGAATCTGTAACCTGTGCAATGTCTTTGATCTTTAAATCCTGATAAAACCGAAGTAAAATGACATCTTTCTGCTCATCCGGCAATTGGGACAATACCTTGCGGATAGAATCCGCTGCTTCAAATTGATCTACATCATTATGGGACTCTTCTTTTTCCCATTCTTCCAAATGAATCGGCATGCTTTTTCGCATCATACTTACAGAAAGATTGTGGGCAATCGTATATAAGTAATTTTTTACTTTTCCTCTTTGCGCATAACTGTCAAAATTCCGGCAGAAATGAAGAAAAGTTTCCTGTGTCAAATCTTGGGCGTCCTCTTTGTTTCCCACCTTACGGTAACAGTAGGTATAGACCAACCCATAGTATTTTTGAACCAACTGATCCATTGCATCGGCATCACCTGCCCTTATGCGCCGGATCAGATTTTCGTCATCCACTGCAGCACTTCCTTTTTATCCGTCCATTTTATATAACGCTTCACTAATTCAAAAAGTCAGGGGTTGTACTGACTTTTTTTAGCTTTCAGCCAACACTTATATTAGCAGGTGAATGCTTTACCGACAAGGAATTTCCAATATAGCAAGAAAGGCCTTGACAGCCTAGGCACTTCCGCATATGATAATTTATATTCCGACAAACTATCTCATAAAAGATCATTTATAAAAGAGTGCCACCTTTTTCTATAGAAATGGAGACAAACATGACATCAGAAAACTACAGTGACCTGTTCTCTAAGCACTTTTCCTTTTGGGAACATCTTTCGAGTGCAGAAAAGAAATTCTTTTTAGAAAACACAGTTTCTGCGCATTATCAGAAAGGGACCTGTGTTCATAACGGGAATGCGGACTGTATCGGAATTCTCCTGGTCACACAAGGGCAGCTGCGCACTCATTTGTTATCCGCAGAAGGACGCGATGTTACGATTTTCCGCCTGTTCCCCGGGAATGTCTGTGTTCTTTCCGCTTCCTGTATGCTGGATACGATTACATTTGATGTATTCATTGATGCCGAGGAAGATACCGACGTGCTACTTGTGAACTCGTCTGCATTTCACGAGATGGCAGAAAAGAATATCTATGTAAAATGCTTTATCTACAAAACTGCAACGGAACGTTTTTCGGACGTGATGTGGGCAATGGAACAGATCCTGTTTATGGGAATTGACAAACGACTGGCCATCTTTTTATGGGACGAATGCAGCAAGAACCATACAGATAAAATTCCTTTGACTCATGAGCAAATTGCCAAATATATGGGCACTGCGCGCGAAGTGGTATCCCGCATGCTGAAGTATTTTGCTGGTGAAGGCATTGTAGAGCTATACAGGGGCGGCGTAAAAGTCATAGACAAAGAAAAACTAAGAAGCATCATTCCGACAGAAAAATAAAGCGGCATGCTTTTTCGCATCAATATTCTATTACGAACCAAAAAATCCGCAGTTTGCTAATCAAAGCAACTGCGGATTTTCTATTTACCAATATGGATTCGTTTTCCACCATAAAGCACTACGGAATTATTTAAAAATCAAATAAACAAATTCACATTGGATTCTTCGGCATCTCCCAGATAAGTTCCAACACCGCCGATTTCTACCCCGTCAATCAGTTCTTCTTTTCTGATCCCCATGATTTCCATGCTCATCGAACAGGCAATGATCTTTACACCGGCCTTCATGGCTTTCTGAATAAGGGCTTCCAAAGAATCAACGTTTTTGTCGTTCATGATTCTTTTCATCATTGCGGTTCCAAGTCCGCCCATGTTCATCTTCGAAAGCTTTAGTCTTTTGCTTCCGCGCGGCAGCATGGTTCCAAACAAAGATTCCATCATCGTCTTGCCCTCCGACTGCTTCTTTTCTTTCCGAAGCGCCGTTAGTCCCCAGAACGTAAAGAACATTGTGACCGGCCGTCCCATGGCAGCGGCACCGTTGGCAATAATAAAGCTGGCCAAAACTTTATCTAAATCTCCAGAAAATACAATCAGCGTTTTCCCCTGGGGAGGTCCTTTTTCGGAAATTCCTCCAGCGGGTTTACTGCTTTTTTTCATCACACGGGCAACATAATCCGAACCACGCTGCTCTTTTGAAAGAAGCTCATTTCCGGTTCTGCGGCACCATGCATTGATGTCACGAACAAATCCCGGGTCGGAAGCGGATACTTCCATCACTTCCCCATCCTGCATTTTTTGCATGGATTCATATACTTTCATAATAGGGCCGGGGCATTGCATTCCGCTGCAGTCAATGCGCAGCGAAATATCTGTTTGAGAATCTGCTTTCTCTTCCATATGCTCAGACAAATTAGGCCGACAACAAACTGCCGGAGAGTTTTCCTGCGGATGTGTGGACTGATAAAATCGTGTTCCGCCAGGATATACTTTTACGTTGCTGAATCCATTCTGCATCAAAATACGAGCTGCATTATAGGAGCGTACTCCAATGGCACAGAAAGTAATGATTTCCCGGCTGCGATCGAGCTCATCAAGGCGGTCACGCAGCTGTCCAAGCGGAATATGCACTGCCTGCGGCAGAGAAAAAGCAAGAAGCTCTGCATCCTCCCGCACATCAAGCAGCAAGGCGTTAGGATTCGTTTTTTCAATATTCCATGGGGTAAAGGATACCACTCCGGACAAAACATTTTCTGCAACAAAACCAGCCATATTTACTGGATCTTTTGCAGAGGAATACGGAGGCGCATAGGCAAGTTCAAGCTGCTTAAGGTCCCCAACGCCGGCACCCATACGAATCGCAACGGCAATCGTATCGATTCGCTTGTCAACGCCATCCCGCCCTACGATCTGAGCGCCAAGAATGTGTGCCCCATCCATGCTGAAAATCAGCTTCAGTGTCAGCGGCACTGCGCCAGGATAGTATCCGGCATGAGAGTTCTGCATAATGAGAATACTTTCGTAATCTTTCCCTTTTACTTTTCCCTGTTTTGCAAGCGTTTTCTCATTTGCGCCGGTGCATGCAGCCGTAAGATCAAATACTTTTGCAACCGATGTCCCCATCGTACCGTTATATTCCTCATGCGCACCAGCAATATTGTTGGCTGCAATCCGTCCCTGCTTGTTTGCAGGGCCTGCCAATGGAATCATGGTGCGGTCTTTCGAAATAAAATCCTCTACTTCTATTACATCGCCGACCGCAAAAATGTCAGGATCAGAAGTGTGAAGCATCTTATCCACAACAATTCCGCCGCGTGCATTGACAGCAAGTCCTGCCTCTTTGGCCAGTTCTCCATTCGGGCGTACCCCGATCGAAAGAAGTACCAGATCGGCCATAACCGATTTTCCGCTATTTAAAGATATTTTTACTGCATCATTTTCCTCATGAAACGCGCTGACACCATCGCCAAGATACAAATCAACGCAGTTTTCCCGCAGATTTTCGTGCAGAAGCTGTGCCATCTCATAATCGAGCGGAGCCATGACCTGATCGGCCGCTTCGATCACGGATACCTCAAGTCCTGAATGGCTAAGATTTTCCGCCATTTCCAGGCCGATAAATCCGCCGCCGACCACCGCCGCTGAGTGCGCCCCCTGCTCATGGATCATCTTCCGAACGCGGTCTGTATCTGGAACCGTCCATAAGGTTTGAATCCTTGGAGAATCAATTCCGGGAATTCGAGGACGAACCGGCGACGAACCGGTAGAGATCACAAGCGTATCATAAGGCTCTTCGTAGGTCTTTCCATCTTCCAAGCGCTTTACCTGTACGACTTTCTTTTCTCTGTCAATTTTGATTCCTTCATTTTTTACGCGGACATCGACACGGAACTTCTCTTTCATTGCTTCCGGGGTCTGCAAAAGCAGCGCATCTCTGGACTTGATTACATCGCCAACATAGTATGGCAACCCACAGTTCGCATAGGAAATGTATTCGCCACGCTCCAAAACAACAATTTCGGCGCTTTCATCCAGCCGGCGAAGCCTAGCTGCGCAGCTTGCTCCTCCCGCTACACCGCCAATTATAACGACCTTTTTCATAAATTGCCTCCTAACGTATCAAACGAATCAAAAGGATTTCTGATTCCTGCATCACGCCTCAATCATCTTTAAAATGGCACCTTTGGGACGAACCCCAACTGACTGCTGTGTAATCTTTCCGTTTTTAAAAACAATCAGGGTCGGAATACTCATGACACCAAACTGGCGAGCTAGTTCCGCCTGCTCGTCCACATTTACTTTTCCAACGTTTATAGAAGAATTTTCATCCGCTATTTTATCCACAACTGGAGAAAGCATTCTGCATGGACCGCACCAACTGGCCCAAAAATCTAAAAGCACCGGCTTTTCGGAATTAAGTACCTGGGCAGCAAAATTGTTTTTTGTAATCGTAGTTACAGACATAAGAATTCTCCTTTCATATGTTTCTGAATTTTTATTTTGTCTTACTTTATAACCTTTATACAACTTTAAAAGATTCATTTCAGTGACTTACTCACAAAACGAGAAAGTCTTTGTTATCGGGCACTGTATTACTTTTCTGATTGTCAGCCAGATTTTCACCCGCGAAACTCGCTCTAGGTATTGGTCTTCTATTTTTAAAAGCTATCATTTTTTGCTGCAGTTATTGACATATGTCTAAAACCGGTTATAATAAAGATTATAAGTGACATATGTTGGAAACTATAAAAGCAAATGACAGATACTTGCAGCTCTTGATCAGCAATTAAGCAAGCGGAAATAATTGTTTGTGTTTCGAAATGAGGTGAAACAATGCCAAGGCCAAGAAAATGGAGACGGGTTTGCGGCCTCCCTGAAAGCAGCCGGTTTGGGCCACTGGATCTGTGTGCGCAAAAAGACGACATCGTCACGATGACGGTGGACGAGTATGAAACCATCCGATTGATCGATTTGGATA
>ENA-UOOK01006584-UOOK01006584.1-fermentation-metagenome-genome-assembly--contig:-NODE-6584-length-11017-cov-2.668674_pt1 | contig 11017 bp, 6 predicted proteins | sample MGYA00245777_ERZ724023 | MGnify/ENA primary metagenome ERZ724023 (study PRJEB28704, sample SAMN03018312) | fermentation metagenome | biome: anthropogenic terrestrial biome; feature: soil; material... | reverse complement strand
ATCTTTAATTGCGCTTTCCTTTACAACTGCTGCCGACCCTGAGTAGGATCCTTTTTTAACGGTGCCGTAAGCGACAACCATGACCTCTTCGAGTGCCTCAGAGTCAGGCTTGAGAGCTATATCGATTACCCTTTTGTTGCCCACCTGAATTTCGGTGTTGAGGAAACCGATAGAAGAAAAGACGAGAACTGCGTTGCCCGGAACGTTGTCAATAACGTAAGTTCCGTCATCAAGAGTGGCAACTCCCGTCATAGTTCCTTTGACAACTACGTTTGCAAACGGAATAGGAGAGCCATTATCGGAAGAAGTTACCCTGCCGGTAACCTTAATTTGCGCCATTGCAATATTGCAAGTCAATATTGCCAACGCAAGGAGAAAGATTCTCTTCATAGATAGTTAGTTTTATTAGTAAGTTTATAGCCGTATCACAGCCCCCACAAAGTTAAAAAAATAGTACCGTTTCAGCAAGTTTTTTATATGTTTTTTTGTAATGCAGTGATGCACACAAAAAAGTGAGAATGTAAACTTGGTAAATTAAAAAGGAATGCTTAAATTTGCTGTCCATCCGTTAAAACGGAAGGAACTAACTTATCTTATCAATAACAAAAAAACTATTCTATGAAGAGATTGAAGTTATTTGTGATTGCCATGCTTGCATGCAGTGTGGCATTTGCACAAACCAAAGTTACCGGTAAGGTGACTTCTTCTGCTGATGGTACACCCATTCCGTTCGCGAATGTAGTTGTCAAAGGGACTATGACGGGTGTCGCATCACTTGATGACGGAACGTATGTTTTGGAAAATGTACCCAAAAATGCCGTTCTTGTTTTTTCTTCCATCGGATTTGTTTCTCAGGAAATCGCTTTAAACGGGAGGAGTGTTGTTAACGCTGCTCTTGCTCCTGACACAAATGCGTTGGAAGAGGTAATGGTTGTAGCTTATGGTACAGCTAAAAAGGGAACATACACCGGTTCCGCATCGGTTGTTAAATCCGATGCAATCAAGGATGTTCCTACTGTGGCTTTTGAACAAGCTTTGAATGGTAAAGTTGCCGGTTTACAGGTGACTACCACTTCAGGACAGGCCGGTTCTTCATCAAGCATCCGTATCCGCGGTATCGGTTCAATGAATGCTTCAAACGAACCTCTGTATGTTATAGACGGTGTTCCTGCAATGTCCGGAAGTTCCGGGCAGATGGGTGACTACATCTATACATCAAACAACGTCATGGCTACCTTGAATCCATCGGATATTGCATCTGTTACAGTGTTGAAAGATGCTGCTGCTTCTGCTTTGTATGGTTCGCGTGCAGCCAACGGCGTTATCGTTGTAACAACAAAGAGAGGTAAAGAGGGAAAGCCGACAGTTTCGTTCAAGGCATCCGTAGGTTTGACTCCGACATGGGCGACTGACAACTATGAGACGGCAAGTCCTCAAGAAAATGTCAATATGCTTTACATGGTATTCCACGATTATCGTACATCCAACGGTAAGTCTGAGGCTGATGCCAATGCATACGCTCTTAGACAGTTGAACAATAAGTGGAATCAATTCGGTTATGATTTTACAACTAACGGTACAGGCCTGTACGACAATGTAAACATAAAAGGGAGAACGGATGGTATCGAAAATCACGACGGTATCTATTTTGACTGGGATGATGCATATTTCAGAACAGCCGTCTACCAAACTTATGATTTGTCGGTCAGTGGAGGTACGGACAAGACTAATTATTACACATCTTTGTCTTACACTAAAGAGCAGGGCCGTGTGTATGTCAATGAATTTGACCGTATTTCGGGACGTGTCAATGTCTCTCAAAAGGTTGGCAAATATATTGACTTTACAACCAATGTGAATATCGCCAATACCGACAAGAGCGGTTTCAACGATACCAGAAGTACCACAGGCAACTACTTCATGCAGGTGAGAAACTTGTTGTGGCCTGTATATTGGCCGACAGATTACAAGACAGGTGATCCTTGGACGGCAAGATATGCAAGTTTGGCTCAAAATATGTTGTATTACAACGATTTGTGGGACAACTCATCAAAGACTTTGAAGCTTTCAGTAAGCGAAACATTGGGCATTAAATTCACGGATTATCTGAATTTGCGCTCAATTTTTTCTTATGACGACACAAGAGTCAGAGATCATATCTATTATAGTGCAGAACACTTTAGCGGAAGCTCTGTCAATGGTTCCGTAACCGAAATGACAACTGAATATACAAAGATGGTTTCCTCTACAACCTTAAACTTCAATAAAGAGTTCGGCAAACACAATGTTTCAGCTCTCGTTGGTTTCGAGGCAGAAAGAAACAATACGGACTTTATGCGTGCTTCAGGCGAAGACCTTCCTGTCAGTGCACTTCATACGGTAGCTACTGCCGGTGTCCTTGACGCAAACGCATATTATTGGGGCAACTCAATGGTTTCAATCCTTTCACGCGCCGAATACAACTACAACAACAAATACTACGTATCAGGATCTTATCGTCGTGACGGTTCATCAAGACTTGGAGAAGTATCTCGTTGGGGTAACTTCTGGTCGGTGGCCGGATCATGGAGAATCAGCAATGAAGATTTCATGCAGAACCAGGACATCATCAGCAACTTGAGATTGAGAGCATCTTATGGTGTCAATGGAACTCTTCCATCAAGCAACTACGGATGGCGTTCTCTGACAAGCTACTCTTCTAAATATATGGAATCTCCGGGTGGAGCATTGAGCAATGCTGCCGATGCCGAATTGTCTTGGGAGACCAACTATACTTCAAACCTCGCTTTGGAATTCGGATTGTTTGACAACAGACTTTCCGGTACTGTCGAATATTTTAACAGAGATTCCAAAGATTTGTTGCAGGACGTTCCTATTTCTTATATTACAGGTTTCAGCTCTACCCTTCAAAATGTAGGTGAGATTAATAACCACGGTTTTGAAATAGAGATTGCCGGTGATATTATAAAGAACTCATCTTTCAGATGGAGTGCAGGTATTAATGCTTCAATCCTCAAATCAACTGTCACTAAGTTGTATGATGGTCAGGACATTATCTGGGCAGATCCTACAGGAGGAGATAGCAGGGCTTATTATATTTACAGAGAAGGCGAATCCACATTGGCTTTCTGGGGTAGAGAATGGGCAGGTGTCGATTCAAAGAATGGTGCCAATATCTGGTATTCAAACAACAACAATTCCGACTTCACTATGGACGGACGTAATGTCGTATATGATTTGAATGACGCTGACGAAGTTATTATAGGTAACGCCATTCCAAAAATGTTCGGTGGTTTCAACACCGATATTGAATGGAAGGGAATCACTTTAGGCCTTAATTTCACCTACAAGATTGGTGGTGATTTGATGGACGGTGCTTCAAGGGACATAGCTGATGACGGTTACTATTGGAACCGTATCAGAGGTCAATACTACTATGATAATATGTGGACAGAATCCAATCCAAACGGAACTCAGCCTAAGTTGAGAGGTACAGACCTTGAAGACTCTATGGAAAGAAGCAGCCGTCACCTTTGGAACGCTTCATATTTAAGACTGAAAACCATCAGCGTAGGCTACTCTATTCCTACCAATCTGGTTAAGAAAGCCGGTCTTTCTGCAGCAAGAGTTTATTTCAACGGTAGCAACTTGTGGACTATTTCAAAATATAAGATTGCAGACCCGGAAGTCAACCAATACGGAACAAGAGGTTGGGAAACCCCTATTGGAAAGACCTATACCTTTGGTGTTGAATTGAGTTTTTAATTAATAAATGAATATTAATATGAAAAAAATAAATATCATACTTGCATTAATTTGTGTCTTCGCTTTTACGGCATGCGACAGCTTCCTTAATGTGGAGCCAAGTAATTATGCGGATTCTTCAACCTCCATCAAAAGTGCAGCCGATGCAGAGGTTATGATTAATGGTCTGATGCGTAAGATGACAAGTTCAAGCTATTATGGCAGAGAATTTCTTCTTTATGGAGACGCCAAAGGTGGAGACTTGACTATATTCACTGCCGGTTTTGGCGGTAATGCTCTTTATTATTTCAGCCACTCTCAGACGAGTAATGCTTATTCTGGTTTTTGGTCACAAATATACCACTGCCTTCTTCAAGCCAACAATATCATTATGAATATAGAAAAGCTTAAAGCGGAAGGCAGTCAGGATAATTATGATGATTTCCTCGGACAGGCATTGACGGCAAGAGCTTTGATGCATTTTGACCTTGTACGTCTGTATGGCAAGCCTTACAACATGGAAAAGAGCAGTTATGGAGTCCCTGTAGTCACAGCTCCTGTGGATGCATCAGCAAGACTTCTTCGCAACAGTGTTGAAGAGGTTTATACACAGATTGTTGCCGACTTGAATGTAGCAGCTCCTCTTCTTTCCAAGAAAGTGACCAACGGATACATCAACTACTATGCGAACCAGGCACTATTGTCAAAGGTTTATCTGTACATGGAAAATTATGCCGGTTCACTTGCAGCTGCCAAAAATGTAATAGATGGTGGCAAATACTCTCTATATGCACCTTCAAAATGGGTTGCTTCATGGCAGTCGCAATTCGGCTCCGAATCAATCTTCGAGTTGGGCGTATTTCCTAATGAAGGTGACCTCGGAACATCTTCTGTAGGTTGTTATTTGAGACGTAAGGGCCATGGCTCATCAAGCATTAACGGAAACTTCATGGCAAGTCAGTATTGGCTTAAAATAATGGGTGAAAATGACGTCAGATGGGGCGTTATGGATTGGGACCAGGCTACTGACGATAAAGGCAATCCTAATCATAAAGGCGCCTGCTACAAATACAGCGGAAGTACTTCACTTTCCGGTGACGGTAAAGGGAGCAGTACTGCTGTAAATATCAAAGTAATCCGTCTGTCTGAAGTTTATCTTAATGCAGCTGAAGCTGCGTTGATGAGCGGTGCAAAAGCTGAAGCAGCCAATTATTTGAATGCAATCAGCCAAAGAGATCCGGACATGCCTGCATACACTTCAAGCACAGTGTCTGTTGACGCCATACTACTTGAAAGAAGAAAAGAATTATTCTGCGAAGGTCAGTTGTTCCATGAAATGTGTCGTTTGAACAAAACCATTCAATTTGATGACGACTATTTCGGAAATGGTACCACTTCTTCTTACAGAGAGACAACTATTGACAGAACATTCTTCAGATGTCGTCTTCCGATATGTCAGGATGAAATCAACGCCAATCCTGAAATTGAAAACCAACAGAATCCGGGATATTAGGATTTATCGGACTTAAAAGAGCTGCTCCATTCGGGGCAGCTTTTTTTATGCCTGTAAATAATATTGCTTTGTTGGTTAAATGTACTAATTTTGCAATAAATAGTAATTTTTATGAGCACTTTTAATATAGATGATAAGATTCACTGCCTATCAGATGTCAAAGTATTATTTGATTACGATTGCAAGATTGTATTGGGCAGTGAAGCAAAGGCAAGAATTGCCAAATGCCGGGAATATCTCGACAACAGAATGAAGACACAGACAGAGCCGATATACGGTATAACCACGGGATTCGGTTCTTTATGTAATGTATCGGTTGATGATAAGGACTTATCCCAACTTCAGACCAACCTTGTAATGTCTCATGCTTGCGGAGTGGGAGAGGAGATTTCCGAAGAAATTGTAAAACTCATGATAGCTTTTAAGGTTAAATCCCTTTCTTATGGTTATTCGGGAGTAAGAGTGGAAACAGTACAGAGATTGGTTGATTTCTTTAACAACAAGATTTATCCCGTAGTATATTCTCAGGGATCTCTCGGGGCTTCAGGGGACCTCGCTCCACTTGCTAATATGTGTCTGCCTCTGTTGGGAATGGGAGAAGTGAATTTTCAGGGCAAAAAATACGGCGGAGAGGAGATTAATGAAATGTTTGGATGGGAGCCGTTGAGATTGGCCTCAAAAGAGGGGCTTGCTTTGTTGAACGGTACACAGTTTATGCTTGCACATAGTATTTGGTGTATTTATCAGTCAAAACGCCTTTCTGCTCTTGCCGATAAGATTGCAGCCTTGTCATTAGATGCTTTTGACGGTAGGATAGAGCCGTTTACTCCGGGAGTTCACGAGATAAGGCCTCATTCGGGACAGATAGCTACCGCCGAGATGATGAATTTCTACCTTGACGGAAGCGAATTGATAAAACAGCCGAAGAAGCATGTACAGGATCCATATTCTTTCAGGTGTGTTCCACAGGTTCATGGCGCATCAAAAGATGCCTTATCCCACATTGAGGGTGTCTTTACTACAGAGTTGAATTCCGCTACTGACAATCCGACAATATTGCCTGATGAAGATTTAATCGTATCTGCAGGTAATTTTCACGGGCAGCCTCTTGCCATCAATCTCGATTTTCTTGCAATTGCCATGGCTGAACTTGGAAGTATCTCGGAAAGAAGAACATATCAATTGATTTCAGGAAAAAGGGGACTGCCTTCGTTTTTGGTAGCCCATCCGGGTCTTAATTCCGGCTTTATGATACCGCAATATGCTGCAGCATCAGTTGTAAGCCAGAACAAACAATTATGTATGCCGGCATGCGTTGATACAATTGACTCGTCACAAGGTCAGGAAGACCACGTGAGCATGGGGGCAAATGCCGCCACCAAGTGCATGAAGGTGATACAGAATGTCGAAAAAGTACTTGCCATCGAGCTGATGAATGCGGCTCAGGCCCTTGAGTTCAGACGTCCTTTGAAGACCTCTCCCATTCTTGAGGATTTTGTGGCGGAATATCGTGAATATGTGCCTTTTATAGAGGAAGATCAAGTGATGTACACACATATTCAGCGCTCTATTTTATTTTTGCGTAATCAATAAGGATTTATGGCAATATTGATTAAAAATATAAAAAAGCTCGTTCAGGTTGAGGCTGAAAATCCTAATCTTCGCAGAGGAAAGGAGATGTCCGTTCTTAATTGTATAGACAATGCCTACCTGCTCATCGATTGGGGGAAAATTGCCGATTATGGTGAGATGTCCGAACTTTTATATATGGCAGATACAGGTGTCACGCGGCTTGAAGAGTTGGAAAAGATTGTGGATAATGTAATTGATGCCACCGGCAAAATGGTATTTCCTTCATTTTGTGATTCGCACACCCATCTTGTATATGCAGGAAGTCGTGAAATCGAATTTATGGATAAAATCCGGGGGCTTTCATATCAGGAGATTGCCCGTAGAGGCGGAGGTATTCTCAATTCTGCAAAATTGCTGCATGAGACATCTGAAAATGAATTGTTTCGTCAGGCAATGACACGTGTTGATGAGATTATCCGCTTCGGTACGGGGGCTGTAGAGATAAAAAGCGGATACGGCCTCAATCCTGAAGATGAGATTAAGATGCTTCGTGTAATAAGGCGCATTTCTCAGGAAAGTCCGTTAACGGTAGTCCCTACATTTTTAGGAGCACACGCTTTCCCTGAAAAATATAAAAATGACCATGAAGGTTATGTTTCCGAGATAATAAATGAAATGATACCCGTAGTTGCTTCTGAAGGTCTTGCCGACTACATAGATGTATTTTGCGAAAATGGATTTTTCTCTGTCGAAGATACCGACAGAATACTGAATGCGGGGATGAAATACGGATTGAGGGCCACTGTGCACGCCAATCAGATGAGTGAGTCCGGAGGTGTGGAGGTAGGTGTGAAATATAATGCAATATCAGTTTCTCATTTGGAATTTACTTCAGATAAACAATATAAATGTTTGGCGGAATCGCAAACAATTGCTAACTTGCTGCCCGGTGCAACTTTCTTCCTTGAAATGGAGTATCCGTCTGCAAGGAGGATGCTTGACGAATATCAGGTGGCAGTTGCCCTTGCAACCAATTACAACCCCGGTTCGTGCCCTTGCGGCGATATGAAATTTATAACATCTTTAGCTTGTCTCAAGATGAAAATGACTCCGGAAGAGGTCTTTAATGCTGTAACAATCAATGGTGCGTACGCAATGGGATTGGGTGAATCCCACGGTTCGATTACCCGTGGCAAGTGTGCGAATGTATTTATTACAAAGGATATACCTTCGTATGAATTTATTCCGTACTCTTTCTCTACACCTTTAATAGATACAGTAATACTTCAAGGAGAGATATATGAATAATTGTTATAAGACCCCTATGGGAGAGTTGCAAATCGAAGTATTTGGCCACGCTTCCGTATTGTTTACCATCAACGGCAAGAATATCTATCTTGACCCTTACGGCGAGGTGTGCAGTTTTGAAGGGAAAGCTCCGGCCGATTTGATTTTGATAACTCACAATCATTACGACCATTATGATAAAAAGGCTTTTTCCAAAATTACCACTCCGAAGACATTGTTTATCGTGAGCAGTGATGTTCCTAAGGTTAACAGCAAATATACAGTTCTTCAGAATGAAGAGGCTTGTGATTATGAAGGGATTCATATCAAGGCGATTGCGGCGTACAATGTTAAAAATATGAGATCGGATGGCCAGCCTTTCCATCCGAGAGGAGTCGGCAATGGATACATCATGTATTTTAATGGTTTTACGGTTTATATAGCCGGAGATACGGAATTAATCCCGCAGATGAAGAGTGTGACATATTCCGATATTGCCTTTTTGCCGAAAAATCTTCCTTACACCATGTCCGATGATGAATTTATTGAAGCGGCCAATCTGATTAAGCCTAAGTTTCTGTATCCGTATCATTATGATGACATAGATGTATCGAAGCTTAAAAAATTTCTTGATTTGGGAATTACATTAGTTGAAAAATAATATATGTTACACAAAATTATTGAATGCGTCCCTAATTTCAGTGAAGGACGCGATATGCAGATTATAAATCAAATTACAGCCGAAATTGAAAAAATCGAGGGTGTGAAACTGCTTAACGTGGATCCTGGTGCCGCCACCAACAGAACTGTGGTCACTTTTGTAGGATCTCCGGAACTTGTGGTTGAAGCCGCTTTTCAGGCTATCAGAAAAGCCGGTGAAATTATTGACATGCGTCATCATCATGGCGAACACCCGCGTATGGGGGCCACTGATGTATGCCCTATCATTCCTATAGCAAATATTACAATGGAAGAGTGTGCTGCTCTTGCCCGCGGTCTTGCAAAGAGGGTTGGGGAAGAACTTGGTATTCCCGTATATTGTTATGAAAGTGCCGCATTCCGTCCTGAAAGACACAATTTAGCCTCTTGCCGTGCAGGAGAATATGAGGGGCTTGCCAAAAAATTCACAAATCCCGAATGGAAACCCGATTTCGGTCCTGCAGAATTTAACGATAAAGTCGCCATTTCAGGGTGTAGCGCAATAGGGGCTCGTGATTTCCTTGTGGCGATTAATTACAATCTGAATACCACATCAACACGTCGTGCCAATGCCATAGCTTACGATGTCCGTGAGAAAGGTCGCAAGAAGAGAGAGGGCAATCCTATTACCGGCAAGGCTTGCAAAGATGAAAATGGCAATGAAATATGGATTCCCGGCACATTAAAGGGGTGCAAGGCCATTGGGTGGTACATAGAGGAATATGGTATCGCACAAGTTTCAATGAATGTCACCAATATTACAGTTACACCTGTCCATGTCGCTTTTGACGAAGTGTGCCGTGCGGCTCAAAATCGCGGAATCAGAGTTACGGGAGCCGAAATAGTAGGTCTTATTCCCAAAAAAGTACTTATTGAAGCGGGCAAATACTATCTTACCAAACAGCAGAGGAGCCTCGGAATTGCCGAAGATGAAATCATAAAAATAGCCGTCAAATCAATGGGACTTGACGATTTGAAGCCTTTTAATCCTCGTGAAAAAGTGATTGAATACCTCATGGAAGACAATTCTGCCAAGAGATTGATAGATATGACATGCAAGGGATTTGCAATTGAAACCGCAAGTGAATCTCCTGCTCCGGGAGGAGGATCTATTTCGGCTTATATGGGGGCGTTGGGCGCAGCTTTGGGGACTATGGTTGCCAACCTTTCTTCCCATAAACCGGGTTGGGATGCCGATTGGGAGAAATTCTCAAAATGGGCTGAAAAAGGGCAGAAGATTATGTCCGAAATGCTTCACCTTGTTGATGAAGATACAAATGCCTTCAATAAAATCATGGATGCATTCGGTCTCCCGAAAGGGTCTGATGCTGAAAAAGCTGCTCGTACGATGAGGACTGCATTTTCAGCCTTTGAAATAGTGGAAGCCATGGCACAAGAGGGTAATCCCAACTCTGTCTCCGATGCCGGTGTAGGGGCGTTAGCCTTATGGTCTGCCGTCCAGGGGGCATGGCTGAATGTCAAGATTAATGCCGCAGGGCTGAAAGATCGTTCTGTTGCGGAACATATTCTGGAAGATGCAGCTCAGATAGCTATTGATTCTGATGCTTTGAGAGACAAGGTTATTACTATATGCAATGAAAAGATATAAGGTTGTTTTTCATAATAACTGTTTTTATATTAAAAAGGAAGAGGCTGCCAGAATCATCGGGCAGCCTCTTTTTACATTAACGCTATGTGGAGTGACTATTTTTCAGCCAGACGTTTGTATGTATTAAGTCTCCATTTTGCAAATTCCTCTGTTTTTGCAAACAATTCTGTCGCATTTTCAGGGAAAGTCTTAAGAAGAGACGAGTAACGTACTTCACCTTTCAGGAAGTCCTGGAATTTGCTCCAGTCAGGCTCTTTGCTATCCAGAGTGAACGGATTCTTTCCTTGTTCCTCAAGAGCAGGGTTGAATCTGTAAAGATGCCAATAACCGCATTCTACGGCCATTTTTTCCTCTCTTTGGCTCATACCCATTCCGGCTTTCAGACCGTGATTGATACAAGGAGCATAAGCGATAATCAGAGATGGTCCGTCGTATGCTTCAGCCTCTTTGATAACATTGAGGAACTGAGCCTGGTTTGCACCCATGGCAACTTGAGCTACATAGACATAACCGTAGCTGATAGCCATCATGCCAAGGTCTTTCTTGCGAACTCTCTTACCCGAAGTTGCAAATTTGGCAACTGCCCCAACAGG
>ENA-UOOK01006582-UOOK01006582.1-fermentation-metagenome-genome-assembly--contig:-NODE-6582-length-11019-cov-4.066582_pt1 | contig 11019 bp, 10 predicted proteins | sample MGYA00245777_ERZ724023 | MGnify/ENA primary metagenome ERZ724023 (study PRJEB28704, sample SAMN03018312) | fermentation metagenome | biome: anthropogenic terrestrial biome; feature: soil; material... | reverse complement strand
ACGAGTCGGCCGCTCTTTATCGTGAACTGGGGGCAAGCAGGATAGTACTGGCCCGGGAACTAAGTCTGCCAGAAATTATCGATATCAAGCAACGGGTCGATGTGAAATTGGAAGTATTTGTGCATGGAGCCATGTGCGTTTCCTACTCGGGAAGATGCCTTCTGTCTCACTATATGACGGGGAGAAGTGCCAACAGTGGAGCCTGTGCCCACCCTTGCCGTTATCTCTATCATGTGGTCGAGGAAAAAAGGCCTGGTCAATATTACCCTTTGGAAGAAGATGAGAGGGGTAGTTATATATTTAATTCCCGCGACTTGTGTTTGCTCGAATATGTGCCCCAATTAATAGAGGCGGGGATTGATGCTTTTAAGATAGAAGGCCGGATGAAAAGCCCTCTTTATGTTGCCACTGTGGCCAGGGCTTACAGTCAGGCACTGGACTGCTGCATAAATAATCAGAGACCATTTACGGACCAGGAACTACAGGTATGGCTGGCAGAGCTGCGGTCGGTCGCTACCCGCCCTTATACCAATGGCTTTATTGAAGGCGAATCCGCTTCTATTCAGGATATTGAAAAACAGGAGATACCCGGAAGAGATGATTTCTGTGGGGTGGTAAAAGGCTATGATGGGGCTAAGAGCATGGTCGAAATTGAACAGCGGGCCAATTTTGGACTGGGGGAGCCGCTCCAATTTATGCTGCCAGATAGTAATATAATTGATCTGCAACTTAAATATCTATTTGATGCAGAAGGTAACATATTGGATCGAGCTCGCCATCCGCTCCAAAGGGTTTTTATACCCTTTGCACAACCAATACCTGAACACAGCATTTTAAGAAGAGTTGGTGAAAAGAATGCGACATGAAATTTATGCCCGGGTAAATCCTAATCGCATTGATATGTTGACTAAATTGATAGAAGCTTATGATAATCTGGGCATAGTTTCGACAGTCGACCAAAGCAGTGGAAGTGTGGTAATTCGGGTAACCGAGGACACATGGGCGGAAATTATGGATATCCTTCATAATCTTCCCTTTGAGATCGACATCGAGAACTCGGCAGTATAATTACCCCCCCGACGGACCAAAATATTAAAAAAGCCGCCGGGGGTTTTGTTTTGCAAAATAAACGACTTGTTCTGCTTATGGGGCTGCTGTTGGCAATATTTATGGCCTTACTGGGCAGAATTTTTTACTATCAAGTAATCAGAGGGGCAGAGATTAGCCGCCAGGCTACTGCCATGCGCAGCCAGAAGATTGAATTGCGAGAGTTCAACCGCGGTGATATTCTGGATCGTAATCTGGCATCGTTAACCAGTACCCGTACTTCTCCCGCGCTCTACATAGCGACCAGCTTGATTAATCCGCCGCTCAATATGAATCTCAATGATGATGAGTCCGCCAGTCCAACTGTTAATGACCAGGTCTATTCTGATTGGGCCAAATATCTGGCTCAGATACTAATAAATAAAGATGAGCGAGCTATATTAAGAGACATTAAGGCAATCACTCCAGGTGCGCAGTTCATAAGGCTGCACACCAACCTCAGCCCTTTAGAAATTGAACGGATCAATGCAACTCAAAAGGTTGACCTGATTGTTGCCCCCTTCATAAACCGGTATCAAGAGGACGGTTTTTGCGCCCATCTTCTGGGTTATGTGAGCAAAGGAGAAGGCAGCCAGGGTCAATCAGGGTTGGAGAGGACTTACAACGATATTTTGCAAAGCAGTACCTCTTCACAGGAATTGGTTTCGGTTGTAGATGCGCTGGGTCAACCGATTCAGGGTCTGGTTCCTAAACTGCGGAATCAGCCCAAGTCAAACGGGACTGTGGTTCTAACCATTGACAAACGTATTCAAGAAGTAGTTGAGAAGGCTATGGACCAGAGGGTGGAAAAGGGAGCAGCTGTAGTAATGGACATTCACACCAAAGAGATTTTGGCCATGGTGAGCAGACCGACATTCAATCCATATCGAATAAACGATATTATTGCTTTTGATAACCGCAGCACTCTTACCAACCGAGCTCTAAGCAAATACAATCCCGGCTCTATTTTCAAAATATTACTCAGCCTGGCTGCTTTAGAGGAAGGCCAGGTCAGCATGGATGAAAAGTTTAATTGTTCCGGGAAATATGTATTTAATGATCAAGTAACTACCGCCTGCTGGAAGGAGGAAGGACATGGCACTTTGACGCTAGCCCAGGCTTTTGCTAATTCTTGTAACCCTACTTTTATTCAGATAGGATTACGTTTAGGAAGAACCCAGGTTTTAAAGTATGTTGATAAGCTGCATATTACCGATGAGACCATCATTGGATATAGCCCGGGCAATATGGGTACTTATGTCAGGATTGAGGGAGGGGAACCGGCTCTGGGCAACGCTTCACTGGGGCAGAAGGGAGTAATGATAAGCCCTTTGCAGATTGCATCGTTGTTAGCAACGGTTGCTAGTGATGGCACCTGGGCGCCTCCCTCTCTGGTTAGGTACACGGTTGATCAAACCGGCCACAAAAATGTGCTCGTCAATGATGAGCGGGAGCAAGTTATATCTTCCGCTACGGCAGGGAAGGTGCGCCAGCTGTTGGAAAAGGTTGTGGAAGAAGGCACCGGCAAAGCAGCAGCAATTCCGGAGGCCCGTGTAGCCGGCAAGACTGCCACCAGTCAGACCGGCAGAATGAAAAGTGCAAATGAAGAAATCCTTAACACCTGGTTTGCCGGATATCTTCCGGCTGATGAGCCGCGCTGGGCAATTGTGGTTATGGCCGAAGAGGGCAGTTCCGGCGCTCAGACCTGTGCCCCTATTTTTAGAGATATCAGCCGCGGAATTTTAGATTATTACTAGTCAAACCTATACCCTTCGCTTTCCTCATTGCGTTTACTCCCTGGCCAAATTAACCTCAGTTAGTCCAGCACCGCCATTGGAGCCGCCAAAATGTAAAGTATGAAGTCCCGTCTTAAAGGCAAAGCAAATATCTAAAGAAATGTAAAAATAAAATGTCATAAAAAATATGAGCAAGGGGCAAGGCCCCTTGCTTTCGCGTTAATGATTTAATATTTGGACTAGACTAGTAATGCAGATATGCCCATCAAGGCCAGCCTGTAGCTTCAGGCTTGGGAGCGTTTTTGCTGCTCAAACATTTCCTTGACTGACCAGAGATTGATAAAAGCATTATAGCCCCACCACATAGAAGTGGTTTGCGTGTTGGCAGTCAGGGATAAAACCAAACAGGTGATACCCAATAAGAGGAAAGCTATCCATGGCCAAGTACCAAACCGTTTCTCCAGTAATCTAATCAAAATATGATACAGGCCAATAGTTGCGAAAACATAAATCCCAAAATAAATACCTATGAACATAATTGTGTATACTCCTTCAGCTATGGATTTCTCAGCAGTTGCGGAAAAGAGAATTTGGAATATCTGATGAAATCATAATATAAAACCTCTTTTATCACTCACAGTTTGAAAAGCCTTCTACAGGGCGACTATGAAATCCTGCCTAAAAACCAACCTGGCTACAAAAATGGCTTGCCCGTATAATTGTATTTTGTGCAGAGCATGGATCATTACCTTAGGTAGGGGTTATACCGGTGTTGAAGTGAAATCCCTGATACATTCATGGATGCAGTAACCCTTATTTCTAAGCAGCTTAAAAAGCTGAATCTTTGACATTCCCAAACAGCCAATTTGTAAAATAATAGAGGTTTCTAATGGACAGGCAAGGAAATAATTACAAAGTATTGCAGGGATATCTTTTTTTCGACCGTTATTTGTTGTAGAAACTTCTTTCCAAGATAGTGATTTGTGGTATTATTTCCAATTAGGGGGCAAATGGAAAAAGGAGATCCTAGCAAGTATTCAGGAAAATGGAGGTTGAGTTGTGCAGGAGACAAAAACCAGGATAGCTGGCAAGAGAATAAAATCAGCAGTTGCAAAAATACCAAGGTGGCTAAAATGGGTTTTAGTAATCATTCTGGTATTAGCAGTTGCCGGTGGGGCACTTGTCGTAAAGAGTAAGAATAGTCCCATACCGGTAGAGGCCAGCAAAGTCAATAAACAGACTATAGAGCGTAACGTGTTTGCCAATGGGCGTCTAAAAGCAGTGAACGAGCAGACTTTTTTCACTCCAGCGGACAGTACCTTGATGGAACTTAGGGTCCAGCTCGGTGATCAGGTGAAAAAGGGAGATGTTTTAGGTCGAGTTGATTCACTTGAACTGGCTCGTTTATATCAGAATGCCGTCGCTGTACTAGCTGGTAAGGAATCGGAACTAGCCAGAGCTCAGGCGGTTAATGACCTGCTGGGTCTTAAAATGGCTGAAGCAGATTATAACAAAGCCAATAATCACTATACCAGGATCGAACAGTTGTTTGAGGCAGGTGTGGTAAATATCGAGGAGATGGAGTCGGCCCGGTTCGACCTGGCTCGGGCGGATAATAGCTACCAGGAAGCCAAGATTAAAGCCGACCAGAATGCTTCCGGCAAGCAGGTATTCTCCCTCCAATCCCAGGTCGAACTGGCCAAGCAGGAGGTAGCCCAGACCCAAGAACGCCTGGAGATGGCTACTTTCGTGGCTCAGTTTGATGGGGTCGTTACTTCGGTGGGGGCCAAACAAGGCAATCGGGTAATGGAAGGAACAGAACTGCTCGTAATCGGGGATGACAGCTTGCTGGAGGTTACGGCTGATATCAGTGAGATTGATGCTGGCAATCTGAAGATTGGACAGCCGGTAAAGGCCAGTAGTGTTGCCCTGCCGGGTAAAACTTACCTGGGGGAGATAGCCAGAATTGGTGGAGCTGCGGTAGTTCAAAAAGGTACCAATGGAGAAGCCATTAACGTACCGGTTACAATTAATCTCAAAGAGGGAAAAGGTGAACTTAAAATCGGCTACTCGGTGGATCTAACTATTCTAACCGCGGAAGAAAAAGATGTAATTGCCATACCTATTAATGCCCTCATTGAACGCGATGGCGGTATGATAGTATATGTGATCAAGGACTTGGTCTTAGAGGAGAGAGAAGTAGAAATAAAAAGGGGTAATGAGCTTTTTGACATAGTCGTCTCTGGAGTAAATCCAGATGAAGAGGTAGTAGTCAACCCCCAACCCGGACTTAAAAACGGACAGAAGGTAAGAATCATTACAGGAGTACCTAAATGATTGCAGTAAATGATTTACGAAAGACTTATGACACTGGAAGCATAACCGTAGAAGCCTTGCGCGGTCTATCCTTTAATATTGATAAGGGCGAATTCGTGGCTATAATGGGGGCCTCTGGTTCCGGGAAATCAACGCTGATGAATCTACTGGGCTTGCTGGATGTCCCTTCCGGCGGCACCTATATTCTTAACCAAACGGAAGTCTCAGCTTTGGAAGAAAAGGACTTTGCCCGGATTAGAAACAAAGAAATTGGTTTTGTTTTTCAGACATTCAACCTGCTCCCCCACCTTACCGCCCTGCATAATGTAGAACTGCCTATGATGTATGCAGGGGTTAAACTATCAGTAAGAAGAGAGCGAGCCACGCTGCTCCTGGAACGTATGGGACTGACCGATCGTATCCACCATTACCCCAATGAGCTGTCTGGTGGCCAAAACCAGAGGGTGGCAATTGCTCGTTCGCTGGCCAACAACCCGGCCATAATACTGGCTGATGAACCTACGGGAGCACTGGACAGCCATACCAGCCTGGAAGTGATGGATATTTTTCAGCAGCTGAACCTGGATGGCACCACTATAATTGTGGTTACCCATGAAGAAAATATTGCCCAGCACGCGGGTCGAATTCTACGTTTAAGTGACGGGCTATTAATAATGGATGATATAGTACCAGTGCCGCTGAATGCTGCTCTAGAGCTCAGTTCTTTACGAAAAGAGGCGGTTAGCATATGAACATACGGGAACTGATGGTAGTTGCATTAGCCAGCATTAAAAGCAGTAAACTGCGTTCTTTTCTGACCACCCTGGGCATTGTAATAGGTATTGCCGCAGTAATATCGGTGGTAGCCATCGGCCAGGGGGGCAGGGCCATGCTTATGCAGGAACTGGAAAAGTTCGGAACCAACCTTTTCGTAGTATACGTGAATTACCAGGAGGGCGAAACATCACGGCAATCGGATTTACAGGTCAGCGATATAACCCTTATCAAAAATGTAGTTCCCGAAGTGAAATATATGGCCCCCGTTTTTTATACCCAGATGAAACTAAGAGGCAGCCAGGGCCAAAAAACAGTTGAACTGCTGGGAACCAGCGCAGATCTTGTTCATGTCAATAATCTGGAAATTGCTCAGGGTCGGTTCCTTAATGAGGAGGACGAAAGCGCGGGCCGGCAGGTAATTGTTATCCAGGAAGACACCGCCAAGGAGTTGTTTGGCTCCGAAAAACCACTGGGACAGCGGGTAGTGATCGGTAGTACTTCATCTATGGTGGTGGGAGTTTTAAAAAAAGATACTTCGGTACTTAATGATAATTCACGCCAGAGTGCCTATATAACCATGTCATTAATGCGCAATATGACCGGGATGAGCTATATTCATCAGATATATGGCAGCGCCACAAGCAAGGAAGCCGTAGCTACGGCCATGGAACGCAGCAAGAGCATTTTGGAACGCCGCCACAATGCCCCCGGCCATTATGAGGCTCGCAGCATGGAACAGGAGATGCAGTCAGCCAACAAGATATTGGGTATAGTCGGCCTGGTTATAGGCCTTATTGCCGGGATATCTTTACTGGTTGGAGGAATCGGGGTTATGAATATAATGCTGGTATCGGTTACCGAACGCACCCGGGAGATAGGCATCCGTATGGCCCTGGGAGCGCGCCGCCAGGATATTCTAGTGCAGTTCCTCTTTGAATCGATTGTGCTTTGTTTGATGGGAGGTCTTATCGGAACTATTCTGGGTTACGGTGGGGCTTACCTGGTAGCCAAGCTGGCCCACTGGCCTCCGCTGGTTTCCTGGTGGACTATTCTGATAGCCTTTTTATTCTCAGCTGGGGTAGGATTATTCTTCGGCCTCTATCCTGCCAACCAGGCGGCTCGGCTTAAGCCCATCGAGGCACTGCGCCGCGAATAGCCAATACGACACGGGGATGACAGATGGGTTTTATCAGTATGGATTGTTTTTTTACCCGGATGAAGAAATGAGTCAGGGGTGATGATTAGTGTTACCAGGTGATGGGCTTAATATAATCCATGGTGACCTGGATGCTTTTTATGCAACGGTAGAACAGCGGGATAATCCGGTTTTACGTGGAAAGCCGGTGATTGTGGGTGGAGACCCTGACTCTCGGGGAGTAGTAGCTACCTGTTCCTATGAGGCGCGTCGTTATGGAGTCAAATCAGCCATGCCCCTGGCTCAGGCTTTACGTCTATGCCCTGACGGTGTATTTTTGCCGGTCAACATGAAGCTGTACCGACAGGCATCCCGGCAGGTCATGGCAATTATGGCCAGTTATTCACCCTTATTTGAACCCCTATCTATTGATGAGGCATTCCTGGACGTCAGTGGTTGTGAGGCTCTTTTCGGGTCTGCAGACAAAATAGCTAGAGAGATAAAGCAAAGGGTTTACCAGGAAAATGGTTTAACAATTTCAATGGGTGTATCTTACAACAAGTTTTTAGCCAAACTGGCTACAGAGTTGGGTAAGCCAGATGGGTTTTATGTAATTGACCGGGAAAATATGTTTGATTTATTAACAACCCTGCCTGTTTCATATATATGGGGGGTAGGGTCTAAAACCATGCGTATTTTAGAAAAGCTGGATATTAGAACCATTGGGGATTTGCGGGATACGCCCCATCATATTTTAGAAAAAAAGCTGGGTTCTTCGGCCGCATTATTCTTGAATCTGGCCCAGGGGATAGACGATCGCAAGGTAGAACCGGACCGAGCGCGCAAATCGATGGGCAAAGAGATTACTTTTGATCAGGATGTTAACGACCCAGAGTATTTGGGCACGGTTATGCTTGATTTTGCCGGTCAACTGGCCCGGCATTTACGGAGGCTAAACTTGCAGGCCCGGACAGTAACGGTAAAAGTCAAGTATCAGAACTTCCAAACCATTACTCGTACTAAAGCACTCCCCGAGCCAACCAATGCTGAATTAGCCTTTAACCAGGCTGCTCAGGAACTGTTGAGCCGACTTAATCTTACCAATGTCCAAGTTCGCCTGGTAGGTCTATCACTGGGGAACCTCTGCCCGAAGGATGCCTTTGAACAAGGCTTGCTTTTTGATCAGCCAGGCAGGCTGGAAAATCAGCAATTGGAACAGGCCCTGGACCAAATCCGGGACCGTTTTGGAGAGAAGATAATAACTCGCGCCAGCTTGCTGGAAAACAAATAAACTAGCCTAGCAAGCCGATCAGGTTGTTAAAACCACCTGTCTTTTCTTTATCGATAATTTCATCCAAAGGCCGCATTAATTCACAAGCTTCACCATTACTGAATTTGACCACTACCCGATTAAGAACATTTTCGTAATGATCCTGCTTTTGGACGATGATGTAATAACGACTGACACGGACCACAGCATCACGGCTAAAGGTGTTGATTTCGATTGAGTTAGGCGCAATCTGAATGCGCAGCAGAGATTTTTCAGTGAGAACCCAGTCTAACTCGCTATAGCCTTTTTCAATTGCAGCAGGTTCACGGTATTCTCGATACCAAGCCTGGAATGGGCCTGCATTGGCCACGGCTTCGCTGTAGGCGCTGTATGCTACCTCGCGCATGTATAAACGAAAAGGTTCTGGTCCCATTCTAAATCCCTCCTTATGCATCCATTTATTCTCTATAAGAAAGCCATTTCCTGCTGGGCAGCAATTATTTGTGGAGCCCTACTGGTATCATATATGGTATCTAATTATCCTGATTTATTGGCATATATAACCATAGGTTATTAGACGAATAACAAAAACATGGTTAGAATAGTTGTATATTTATATACGGAGGAGGAGTTGGGAAGTATGAGAATCAAGAAGTTAATCGTATTGTTTGTAGCTTTAGCACTGCTCATGGGTATAGTGGGTTGTGCTAAGACAATTCAGGTGCCTCCCCAGACAGGTGAGGCACCAACAACTACGGTCACGGATCAGGTGAAAGGTCAGCTTTTCGTTGATGCTAACTGGTTGAAGGCTAATATGGACAAAGTAATAGTTTTAGATGCAAGGACGGCCAAGGATTATCAGGCTGGTCATATCCCCGGGGCGATTAATTCACCCTGGCAGAGCCTCGCCAACATGACAGGCAAGTCCGGGGATCCGGGTTGGGGAACCATATTACCCGTTAATGAACTGGCTGTAAAGTTGGGAAGTATGGGTATCAATGGAGAAAAGACCGTAATTACATACGCAGCGCCTCCGGGTTGGGGCGAAGATGGACGGGTTTTGTGGGTTTTGAATATGGTCGGAATCAAGAATGTGAAGATGCTGGATGGAGGCTGGAAAGCCTGGCAAGCGATTCAGGGCGCAGAGAGCAAAGATGTTCCTACACCTTCACCAGTGACTTTTACAATTGCCAGTTTAAATCAGGATCTTATTAATGTGACTACGGATTATGTTAAGGAGAATCTGAATAATATTAAGATAGTTGATGTACGTTCCGATAAGGAATACAAGGGGGCTACTGATTTTGGCGAGGCGCGGGGTGGGCATCTTCCCGGTGCCATAAGCCTGCCATTTGAAAAAATGTATAATCAGAATGGAATGATTAAGAGCAGCGAAGAACTTAAAAAGCTGTTTGCCGATGCCGGACTAACCCCTGAAGATGAGATCGTAGCATATTGTACGAAGGGCATTCGTTCGGGTCATATGGCTATGGTAATGAGGAACCTGGGGTTTAATAAAGCACGCAACTGGGATGCTTCGTTTTATGAGTGGGCCGGGAATGCTTCCCTGCCGATTGAGAAGTAAGTATTATACCACTTCTTGTGATTGGCGATTGCCCGCATTTATTACGTTATAACCCGCTTAGGCGGCCACACTACGATTGGAAATGAAGGTCAGGATGAAGATTTGGATCAGAAATATCATATACAAATTGAATTGGAAAATAGTAGCCAGGACGATCTTTTCATCCGGCCTACTGGTATGGTTGGCTTTGTTGATAGACTGGAGAGATTTGAGCCAGGTTTGGAGCAGAGTTGAACCAAAGTGGATCCTGGCTGCTATAGTCTGGATTGTTATTTCAATGACTATCAGTGTTAGAAAATGGCAGCTGGTGCTGGATGCGCAAGATATCCGTTTGTCATGGGATGAGTTATGGAAGTCTTACTGGGCAGGGTTGTTTTTTAATAATTTCCTGCCTTCCAGTATCGGCGGCGATGCGTTGCGGATATGGTGGATAGGTAAAACTACTCAAGATAATCCCGGAGCTGCTGCCTCGGTAGTAGTGGAACGGATTTTAGCCACGACTGGTTTGGCCTTAACCGGTCTGGTAGCCACGGCCTTTGTAAGCAGGCCGGATCAGCGGGCAGTGACCTTGTTCGTAATCTTAATTGCCGTGAGTTTGGTATTGATGGGCCTAATCTGTTGGGGGGCTCTCCCCCGCTGGACAGAGCGTAGAAGGGGTGGATTTATATCCTTTCTAAGGGGAATGGCCCATCATGGAATAAAACTCAAATATCAGCCAGGCAGATTAGCCTTGGCAGGTATCCTATCGCTGGCTTTCCAATTAGCGGTAATAGGGGTTAATTACTGTATTTTCCAGGCTCTACATGTGACTGCATTATCCTGGTGGGATTTACTATACATAATCCCTGTTATATCGGTGGCAGCCATGCTGCCGTTGGGAATCAACGGTTATGGATTAAGGGAAGGAGCCTATGTGGTATTGCTGGGAGTTTATCAGATTCCCGCGAGCACCGCGTTTACCGCCTCTTTGTTATTTGTTTTCCTGGTGAGCCTGTGCAGTCTATACGGAGGATATACCTGGTTTAACCATCGCAGCAAGGGAGAAATTGCAGATGTCAAAGTCCAAAGCGTCACAAATAGCTAGGGAAGAGATGAAATCTGCAATTTCTCCCTT
>ENA-UOOK01006579-UOOK01006579.1-fermentation-metagenome-genome-assembly--contig:-NODE-6579-length-11023-cov-3.306072_pt1 | contig 11023 bp, 9 predicted proteins | sample MGYA00245777_ERZ724023 | MGnify/ENA primary metagenome ERZ724023 (study PRJEB28704, sample SAMN03018312) | fermentation metagenome | biome: anthropogenic terrestrial biome; feature: soil; material... | reverse complement strand
GGGGTTGCCGTAATTATTGGTCAGCATATCCATGATTCGGCTTGCGGCTTCGCGGCAAACCATGGTTGTTGATGAATTGTCAAAGTATATTTCACCCAATAGGGAGACCTCCAAATCTAAGTATATTATATTACTATATTATACACTACAAGCATATTTTGGGCAACGAAAACGACTTTCTGTGGCATTGCAATTTTATATATTTGTACTATAATAAATTTATACTGAGTGAGGAGGTGGCAGTTGTGAAAAACACAAAACAGAGAACCGCAGTAATGCGCATATTAAAGCAGAGCAGCGACCCTGTAAGTGCTGATGATATTTTTGCCGCCTTGAAAGACGAGTATCCCAATTTAGCACTTTCGACCGTTTACCGTAATTTAGAAAGATTTGCGGATGAAAGTATTGTAAAGAAGGATGTATGGAGCGACGGGATAGTACGTTATTCTCTTGCAGATAAACACCACGGGCATTACTTAATTTGCACACAGTGCAGTGCAAAAATTAAAATAGACGAATGTCCCATTTCCCGAATTGAACAGGGAATAGAAAAAGACACCGGTTTTGAAATTGAGGGTCATACGCTGACTATTTACGGCAAATGCCCCAAATGTATAAAAAAAGAAAACAATTAAGCCGCAGGATTTTACTTCTGCGGCTTTTTTCTGTTTTAGGGTTTGTTTTCAGTTTATTCTTTATCATAATATAAAAAAAGCGAGTGCATCGTTAATGAGGCACTCGCTTTACTATATATGTTATTGTGGAATTATTGTGAATGACGCTGATTTAAACGCTTTGGTTTTTATCACACAGTTCATTTATAAGCGAAAATATATTTTTACTTGACTGTGATTTATCGAAACTTTTACATGAAGAACGCATTTCTTCAAGCTTTTTGTTGTTTTCAATAAGAGAATTTATAATTTCGCCGGCATCGGCTCCTTTTTCAAGCCTTACCGCCATTTTGTGGGAAAGCAGGAAGTTTGCGTTGTCTTCTTCCTGCCCGGGAATTGCATCAAACACAGCAAGGGGTATGTTACAGGCAAGAGCTTCCGAAACAGTAAGTCCGCCCGGCTTAGTAATAATTAAGTCCGACGCATGCATATAATTTTCTACTTCGTTCGTAAAAAATACGAGCTTAGTCTTCTTTGGACTGTCTTCTATTACGGGAGTAAATGCTTCAAACAATTTTTTATTTTTACCCGTTATAACTATAATTTGAAAAGCAGTTGGAACTTGTACCAGCCTTTTATAAATCTTCATTATATTTGTAACACCGAAACTGCCCGCCATAATCAAAATTGTAGGCTTGTCGGTGTCCATGCCGAATTTTTTTAAAAGTGAGGGTTTATCCCCTGAATTGAAAAATACATCTCCGACGGGAATACCGAAAGGATATATTTTATTTTCATCAACGCCCATTTCTTTCATTTCGGGAATCATGTCTTCTGTTGACACAATATATGCATCCACATTAGGAGCAATCCATGCCCTATGCGGGCCATAATCTGTCATAAGGCAGATAAGCGGTGCTTTGACAAGTCCTTTCCCTTTTAAATAGGAAATCATTTCTGTAGCGAAAGGGTGGGTTGAAATAATTACATCAGCTTTTTGTTCTTCCAAAACAGGCATTAATTTCAAACTGAAAACATTTGAGAATCTTGTCACAAGGGAAGAAAGCACACTTTCTTCGTTGGTCTTTTTGTAAAGCTGGCCGAAAACTTTCGGAGTTTTTGTTGCAAGAAAATGATATCCGTCACATACTGTTTTATCTAAAACAGTATTAATGCTTTTTAATGCATCTACAACGGTCACATTGTTACCGGCTGAATTTCTCAATATATAATCTTCTATAGCGTGCGAAGCACGAAGGTGTCCGCCTCCTGTTGCGGCTGATAGAATTAAAATTTTCACGTTCATCCTCCTAATAGGAATATTATTTTAACTTATTTATAACCGTAGTATAGCATAAAACTTTAAAAGTTACTATACATAATAAAGAGGATACTCATCATAAAAATAAGCAGTTTGCAGAGAGGTTAAAAAGATGTAACTTTACTTTTCGTATCGGCAGATATACAATTACCGTTGAATATTGTAGAATTTTTTACAATTAGGAGGTATTTCGTTAAATGACAAAAACAAAAGATGTTTGTCCGAATAAGAAAAACCACACCGGTGTGGTTATAATTTCCGCTGTAGTTGTTTTACTTTTAGCCGCAGGCGGATTTTTAGCCAAGAAGCTATATGACGACGAACAGATAAGAAAAATCCTAAACTCCGATAAATTTTACAATGGTATTTATGTGGAAGATATAAGTTTATCAGGCAAAACTTTAGAGCAGGCAAAAGCTGAAATTAAATCCAATGAACCTAAATTTAGGGATAAATACGATATTAATATTGTATATAACAACAAATCATGGAAAATTACAGAAGATGACCTTGAGTTTGATTATGATACAGATGAAGTCCTTAAAAAAGCGTTCTCATATGCTCGTGAAGGCAGTGATGAAGAACGTTTAAAAAAAATAGAAGAACTTAAAACAAGTCCCCAAAAATTCAGTATTACATCAACGGTTAACTGTGACAGCATTAAACCAAAATTAAAGGAAAAAGTTAAGGGAATAGCTTATCCCGCAGTTGACGCTACTGTTGCGTCTTTTGATACAAAGACTGTCTCTTTTAAATATGCCGACGGTAAAAACGGCTTAGCTGTTGAAGAAGATAAGCTGTTTAATCAAGTTGTCGAAATTATTAAAGGAGAAAAAAAAGGAACTGTAAACGTTCCTACTAAAGTAATTCCTTTTGAAACATCTGTTGCACAAGTAAAAAGTCACCTGCAGAAACTCGGTACATACAGCACTACTTCAACAAACAATGCAAATGGAAACTACAATATGGCAAAGGCATTAAAAAGAATAAACGGAACTTGTGTTCCTGCCGGCGGTGTTTTCTCTTTTCACGGCACTGTAGGAAATTCTAATAAGGCAAACGGATATCTTCCTGCGGGAGCACTTGAGAACGGAAGACCGATACAATCTTACGGCGGGGGGATATGTCAGGCATCCACTACTGTTTATGGTGCGGCTATACGCTCAAATATGAAAATAATTTCTCGAAAAAATCACTCTATTCCGTCTACATACTGCCCTATAGGGCAAGACGCGGCGGTAAGTTACCCTAACCTCGATTTTAAATTTCAAAATACTTCAAAATATCCTGTATATATAGTATCGGGAATGAATGGAAGAACTCTAACTGTAACTTTTTACGGATACCAGCCTTCAGATTATGATAAAATTGTGGTAACTTCAAAAAAAACTCAAACGATTCCTGCACCGTCGACTGCAAAATATACGGTGGACAATTCGCTTAAAGCGGGGTCAAAGCGACTTGACAGCAAAGCAAGAGCAGGCTCAAAGGCTGTAGCGCAGAGGACTTTTTATAAAAACGGTGCTGTTGTAAAAACTGAAAATCTTCCGTCATCGTACTATCCTCCGCTTCCGGCTTTTTATTCGGTAGGACCCTCAGCTGAAACAAACAGCAGTTCAATATAAAACATCAGTTAAAATACTTTAAAGTATAAACTTCAGATTGGTTTTGTGAAAACATGGGGCAAATTCCATAAGCAGAATAAATAATGCACTTTAAAGCCAGATTAAAACAATTGCTGTTATTTTCTTAAAATCTAAATTTGTATAATTCTGCGTTTTAACAAAAGTAAACCGTTATTTGAATTCACTTGACTTTTGTTGATATTTCTGTAAAAATGGTATATATAATAAAATACTAAATTTGTAAAAATAAAATTAATTGTTATATGATAATGCGGCATAGTGCCGTGCACGAAGAAAGGATGAGCTAATTTGGCAGAAAATAATATTATCCCAAAGATTAGCATAATCATTCCCGTATATAATGTAGAGAAGTATATTGGAAAATGCCTTTTATCTCTGATAGAGCAAACTTTTAAAGATTTTGAAATAATTGCCGTTAACGACGGTTCTAAAGATGATACTTTAAAAATACTTAAACATTTTGAAGAAAAATACGACCGCATTACCGTTATCGACCAGAAAAACGGTGGGATTTCAGCTGCCCGAAATGCAGGTCTTGAAATTGCCCGCGGCGAATACTTATGCTTTATTGACAGCGACGACTATGTTTCACCCACATATCTTGAGGAACTTTATAATGCATCTGTAGATACAGGAAGTGATATAGCTTGTTGTTACTATTATTACCGTTTTGTTGAAAACGATTTTCTCTATGAATATCCGTTTAGATGCCGCGGAGTTTTTACTCGAGAGCAGGCAATGAATAAGCTTTTGCACGATGTCCAAATTCAAAGTTTGATGTGGAATAAAATTTATAAAAGAAGTCTGTTTGAAGGTGTTAAATTCCCATCCATGTGTTTTGAAGATATGGCAATAGCAAATAAGTTATTTGGCAGAGCGAACCAAGTGGCAATTATTGACCGCCCGCTTTACTATTATAACCAACATCCCACAAGTACACTCGCAACAATGAATGCGGACAAAATAAACGATTTTATCCGTGCTATTGCAATGGTAAGAATATCCCTTGAAAGAAATGGGGTTTATGGAAAATACAGGAGGAGTTATCTTGCACTTACAAGAAAAACAAGTGTATGTTGTTATTTGTATGTATTAAAACTCCATAATGAGAAAAAATGTATGCGTGGGTGTTTAACCAATATGAGGCGTGTATCCCGCGCTTTAAAGCATTATTCCGCAGATGAATTCAGTCCGATGTACACAAAATTACCGGATGTTGTTTGTTCACCGGAAAAGCTTGAAAAGGATTACTCTACCCGCTAATACGCGTATAGGGAGTAAGCTTACAATATGAATCAAAACAAAAGTAAGGCGGCTAAAGTATTTCAGATTGCGCTTTTTGCACTTTCACTGGGGTTGCTCGCCTATTTTTGTAGTTACGAAAATAATTTCGTAACTTTATGCCACAGTCTGCCAACACTTAATCCGTATTGGCTAATAGGTTCAATCGGATGTGTTCTTACAAGCTGGTTTATGGACAGCCTTGTCACAAAAGAGCTTGTGTCGGCGGCATATAATATGAGATATAAATTTTCCAGTGCATTTAAGGTTACAATGGTAGGACAGTATTTTAATTCTGTAACGCCTTTTGCGGTTGCAGGTCAGCCGATGCAGCTTTTGGCACTTACAAGGCAGGGCGTAACTTCGGGAATAGCTCTGTCTGTTTTGGCACGCAAATTTTTGGTTTATCAGACTTCTATTACGCTCTATTCATTAATGGTAATAATTATTAAATACTCGTTTTTTCGCAGTAAAATTCAGGGATTTATGGCGCTTGCTTTTATCGGCTTTTTGTGCCAGTCTGCAATTGTAGTATTATTACTCCTTTTTGTAAAAAGTCCAAAATTTACAACAAAATTGATAAACGGAGTCATATGGATTCTGACAAAAGTTCGCATAGTAAAAAATCCAAAAGAAGTAAGTGAAAAAGTACACAGCCAGCTTAAATTTTATATTAAAAACAATCGTGCGCTGCAGGGGAATAAACTGACGATGGTAAAAATTTATATTTATACCGTAATTCAGCTTACAGCCTTATTCGCTGTGCCGTTTTTTATTTACAAAGCATTTAAAAACCCCGGAGCACCAATTATTGATATGATTGCGGCGCAGAGTTTTGTCACAATGATATCAACCTATACTCCGCTTCCGGGCGCGGCGGGTGCGGCGGAAGGAAGTTTCCTTGTTCTGTTCCAAATATTTTTTAAGCAGGATATTATCCGCCAGGCAATGCTCCTTTGGCGTTTTGTTGCCTATTACTCCTGCATTATCGTAGGTTCATTTTTTGCCGGTCTTGGAAGTAAAAACAAAAAAATGAAACCTACTTATATTAATGAGGATAATAATATTAATTCAGAAGATAAAAGTGAGATAATAAAAACGGAAACATAGAGGGTTCTTAACAATTGTTGGGGCAAATTAATATTTAATACCTACCCATAACCCTTCCATTATTCTTTCAAAGCGAAAACAGCCATCTTCCGTTAAATAGGAGGGAACTTTGGCAGTGGGGGCGCAGTCCCCCTCACGCCTCGTTTCCCCTTCCGTACAAGATTGTTTGCGGTTTTTAGTTTGCTTGTTGTGTGGGATGAGGCAGGGGGTGAGAACCCCAGCATTTAATATAGAGCCAAAATAAATTTACCGGGATTTGAGGGATTTTAATGAATGACGGCTTTTTCAGGACAGCGGCGGCAACGCCGTCAATTAAGGTTGCCGACTGTGAATATAACAAAGAAAGTATTTTACACCTTATGCGGCAAGCGGAAAAGAACAGCGTCGGTGCTGTGGTTTTTCCGGAACTGTGTCTTACGGGATACACTTGCGGGGATTTATACCGCGACCGCACTTTAATTACTGCCGCAGAAAAGGCTCTTTCGGAAATTTTGGAAGAAACCAAAAATATGAATTTGATTGCGGTAATAGGTATTCCCGTTTCGGCAGGTGCTGATTTATACAATGCCGCCGCCGTAATCTGCCGCGGTGAACTTTTAGGTTTTGCCGCTAAAAGCAGTATTCCCAATTACAGTGAGTTTTACGAAGCAAGGCATTTTACACCTGCACCGGAATATATTGAGGTTAAGTATTGCAAAAGGGAAGTACCGCTTTCAAATCGCTTAATTTTCCGTTGTGAAAGTATGCCGGAACTTTGTGTCGGTGTTGAAATTTGTGAAGATTTATGGGTAACTTGTCCGCCGTCAGCCAATCTGGCGCAGTGCGGAGCTACCTTGATACTTAATCCGTCGGCAAGCGACGAAGTAATCGGAAAAGCTGATTACAGGCGCGGTTTGGTTCAAGGACAGTCGGCAAGGCTCATTGCCGCTTATGCTTATGCCGATGCAGGCGAAGGGGAATCTTCCACCGACTTGGTGTTTTCGGGACATAATGTAATTGCCGAAAACGGTACGGTGCTTAAAGAATCAAAGCTTTTTTCAACAGGACTTATATGTGCGGATGTCGATTTACAGCGCATGATGCAGGAAAGACTTCACACTACAACTTGGTCAAACGGCGGAGATGCATATGAGGTCAAATTTGATATGGATATCCCCAAACTTGATATAGAACGTAAATTTTCACCGCTTCCATTTGTGCCTTCCGATAAAAAGGACTTGAACGAGCGCTGTGAAATTATTTTAAATATGCAGGCGCAGGGCCTTAAAACAAGACTTAAACACACAGGACTTAAAAATGCGGTAATCGGCGTTTCGGGCGGACTTGACTCCACCCTTGCGCTTCTTGTTATTGTTCGTGCATTTGACCTTTTGGAACTCGACAGAAAAGGTATTTTAGCTGTTACTATGCCGGGATTCGGTACAACGAAACGCACAAAGAGCAATGCTCAGCGTCTATCCGAACTATTGGGAGTAACTCTCAAAGAGATACCAATCGGAAAATCCGTTGAACAGCATTTTGAAGATATTGGTCATAATCCCGAAGATAAAGATGTTACTTACGAAAATTCGCAGGCAAGAGAACGCACTCAAGTTTTGATGGACTTAGCTAACCAGTGCGGAGGACTTGTAATCGGTACGGGCGACCTTTCTGAAATTGCTCTCGGCTGGGCAACCTTTAACGGTGATATGATGTCTATGTACGGCGTAAACGGTTCAATTCCGAAAACGCTTGTCCGCCATTTGGTACACCATGCCGCTGTAACCGCGGGAGGCGAACTCTGCAATATTTTGGAAGACATACTTGATACTCCGGTAAGTCCCGAACTTCTTCCTCCCGTTAACGGAGAAATAGCGCAGAAAACGGAAAATATCGTCGGCCCATACGAACTGCATGACTTTTTCCTTTATTATATGCTTCGTTTCGGGTTTACACCGACAAAAATATTTCATATGGCACAGAACGCATTTAAAGGAATATATGATGATGTAACCATAAAAAAGTGGCTCTATACTTTCTACCGCCGCTTTTTCTCACAGCAGTTTAAGCGTTCATGCCTGCCTGACGGCCCAAAAGTCGGCAGTGTTACTCTTTCGCCGCGCGGTGACTGGCGTATGCCGAGCGATGCCTCTTCAAAATTGTGGCTTGACGAAATAAAATCGTTATAAATTTCTAATAATAAAGTTTTTTTCCGCAGTGCAGATTGGACTTGTTCCGAATTTGCACTGCGTTTTTTTAATGTACAGGTTTACATAAATAGCAATTTAAGGCTCTGTTTTAGCTGTAAATTAATGTAAATTATGTAAAAATCTATTATAAAAAATCATTTCGTGCTCGAAAATCGACCTTTCGTGCAGAAAAGTTGATTATTGATTGTAGGAATAGTAGAATGTAATTAGGAAATACGAAATAAGCAATTTTATATTATACCAAGAAATATAAGTTAGATTTCAAATGCGCACCTCTTAAAATCATAATATCAGAGGCGATAGCAATGCTTTTCCAATGGGGTGAAAGCCCCAAATTAGACACAAATTCAAATAAAAAATTAATAGAGGTCTAATTATGCTGAAAATGAAAAAGAAGAAAATAACTGCACTTTGTTGTGCACTTGCTTTAGTTGGTACGTGTTCTTTCCCTGCGTTTGCATCAAGACATGAATACAATTTTAATTTTTTTGGTAAAAATGCAAGCAGTGACCATGATGAAACATACTGGCATAAAGATGATATGGAACAAACAGCTTATGTTACAGTTGATAGCTCATCAAATTGGGAACAGGGTAGAGATAGGGTCTATCTTTGGATAAAATCAAGTAATGGAAACGACCTTACATCTACAAATACGTATGTTACAAGATATGTTGATAGCAAAAAATTACCGTATACAATATATACTAAAGCTGACACTAATTGTAGATTAGACGGTTGGCATAATAATAATGGTTATGAAAAATCATTTAGTGTAGGTGGAAGATATACTCCGTAATTTCAATACTCATCCCACATTTTGTGGGATGAGTATTATATAAATTTTAGGAGGAAGTTAAAAAATGAAAAAATTACCACTGTTATTATTTATGTTGCTAATAGTTTTAAATTTAGTAGCGTGTGATAATAATGTTGGAAATGATATTATAGGAAATAGTAAAAGTGACGTTAAATTGGAAACTATTCCTAAATCATTAAAGAAAAAGCTTTCTGAAAATGTGGTTATCGATGCTGAAATAGATACCCCTAAAAAACTGCCGAAAACAGCAGGAATTATACCGGCAAAAATAAAATCATTGGAAAACAAAGAAAAAATAAAAGATATTTTGTTGGGTGAAGAACCTATAATTATAAATGATAAACAAACGAATAAGGATAGAGAGGGCAAAAGTATTCAAGAGGAATATTTTAGAACGGAAAGTAAAAAAACGCTTATATGGTATGGTAAATTACTAACTTTTTCAACTCCTCTAAGTCATGATATCAGTGATGCATTTAATCCGCAAACAGACGACAAAAATTATAACTCTAAAGATTTATCTTTTGAAAATAGAGACCAAGCAATACATAATACGAAAAAGTTTCTAAAAACACTTGGAGTTGAAGTAAGCGAAAACGTGCGTTTAAATGCATTAGATTATAAAACGATGAAAGAAAAACAAATAAAGAACTATAACGAAATGATTAAAGGTGCGGAAGGTAAAGAAAAGGACAAAATAAATCCGATACGCAATTGGACACAAGATGATGAATGCTATTTTATGCGGTTTAAGCAGGAGTTGAATGGAATATGTGTATCATCAGGCAATGGTCTCGGAGACGCCGCCAATAAGACCGAAACAAATGGACCTATAATTGATGTTTATTATGGGAAACAAGGATATCAATCTGTTTTTGTTGGGAATATTTACGAACCAACGGGAAATGCGACTCAAAATGGAACCCCGATTGATTTAAATAAAGCATTGGATATTGTAAAAAACAAATATGACGAAGTTATAATGAAGCGCCCTATTACGATAACGGATATAGAATTTTCTTATGTTCCACAGCTTAAATCGGCAAATGAGGAAAATTATATTCTAACACCCGCGTGGTTATTTAATTTAGCCGAGTATTCCGATGATATTAAAGACAGTATTGATAAAAGATTAATAATAAACGCTTTAACAGGGGAACAAATGGAATAAAGGAATGGATTTTTAATGTTTAAAATGTTTAGAACCGATTTTTACCGTATGGTCACTTCTTGGAAGTTCTATGTATCAATAATAGGAATAGCTGTAGTGTGTTTATTAAACTCATTAAATTTTGGAAGCATATTCAAACAAAATATGATTGAGATTTTCACCGCCGGAGATGCACCGTTTTTTGCAATTGCGATTTTAATATTGGAAACACTGCCATACGGTACAGAATTTTGCTGTGATTGGGAAAATAGATACATACGTGCAGTAATAATGCGTACGTCGTCTGTAAAATATGCTGTTTCTAAAGCAGTAACCTGTTTTTTAGGGGCAATCCTTGTGGGGATAATTGGCAGACTGCTGCTTGTAGTTTGTCTTGTGCCGTTTGCGGCGCCGATTACGGGAGTATATATAAAATCCACAATACAGAGTTTCCCGGGCGCAGAATGGTTCTTTAACAATAATCATTATTTTACATGGATTATTATAGAGTCATTCGAAAGAAGCCTTCAAGGAAGTATTTTTGCGGTTTTCTCGCTATATTTATCGACTAAAATTACAGACATATTTGTTACATTAACAATGCCGATAGTTGCGTACTATATTTATCTTAATATAGCTAATATTTTTAATTTCCCTAATTTTTTATGGCTTTCCGCTATTTTTGAAAATGATGGGGTATTTCATAATAACTTAATGCACAGCACACTTTACGCAATCCTTTTTGCAGTTATACCGAGTATTGTTTTTATGTATCTTTTTGTTAAAAATGTAAAGCGGAGGCTTGAAAATGGATAAAGTTAAAGAAGTAGTGACGCTGTGTAATTTAAATTTTCGCAAATGGTTTTCAAGCACAAGAATAAAAATCATTTTA
>ENA-UOOK01006578-UOOK01006578.1-fermentation-metagenome-genome-assembly--contig:-NODE-6578-length-11024-cov-5.575622_pt1 | contig 11024 bp, 15 predicted proteins | sample MGYA00245777_ERZ724023 | MGnify/ENA primary metagenome ERZ724023 (study PRJEB28704, sample SAMN03018312) | fermentation metagenome | biome: anthropogenic terrestrial biome; feature: soil; material... | reverse complement strand
ACCATCAACCAGACCGGCAGGGTCATACCTCCGCCACGGTTCAGGCGGCTCGCCTCCGCCATCGGCTGGAGCGTGGAAATGCGGATGGACGGCTGCTTCTGGAAAAACATCAGGTACCAGACCAGCAACGCCAGCGGAAGAAGTAACAATAAAAGCCAGGGATATTCAAAAGTCATTTGCGGCCTCCCGGTTCATCGACGGGTTTGGTTTCATGGACAAGGGTTTCAGCCTTTTCAATGGCGGAATTCAACATTTGTTCATCCGGCGGCATTTTGGCAAACTTGACCAGGTCCGCCGAGGTCATGAATTCGGACAGGAACGGGCGCTGCCGTTCGGGAAGGGGACCGTCGCCGCGGCTGAGTTCGGCCATGAATTCAGGCGTGGTCTGGCGGGCTGCATGCAGACGGAAACGTTTTTCCAGATACACCCGGACGATGTCGGTCAGGCGCACCAGCCCGGTTTCCAGATTCAATTTGCCGCCGCGCAAATCATGATGCAGCACCGCGATATCCTGCAGGGCCTGCGTCCACGGCGGTATCACATGGGCGCGTTTGCGGCGCTTCAGCAAAACGATCACCAAGGCGACAATCACCACGACCAGCGCAATGATGCCGTACAGAAACCAGCGCTCCCGTGAAGTCAATGACGGCGGTTCAACCGCTCCGGCAACTTGCAGGTCCGGCGTGGCGACCGAAATTTCATTCACCTGACAGGAAGGAATCGTCTGGCTGACCGCCGCGTCCTTCCGGTGAACCTGATCGAAATCGACCACCATTTTGCCGCCGCCGAGGATTCCGGTACGGTATGTTTTGAATTCAAACTCCACCTGCCACTCGCACCAGCCCCAGCGATAATGGGAAACCCGGATCGCCGGTTCGCCGATCTGCAACAACCCCTGAACCGGTTCAACCGCGGCGGAAACGATTTTGCGTCCCCACGGAACCCGGTAAGTGGAAGCGGCTTTGACGGTTCCGCCGAGCGCGACCGCGGACGGTTCCAGCGTCGGAGCGGAAAGGCTTTCCACCGGGTTCACACGTACCTGGCGCCAGGTGTACCAGCCCGCGGCGGCGGTCAGCACGATCAGGCCGATCACAGTCAGCAGGACAATCAGAATGATTTTTTTGATCAAAGGCCAGCTCATGCGGTCCTCCGTTTCCGGCGTTTGCCGAAGAATTTCATCAGGGATTTCACATAGTCGTCGCCGCAGCGGATATCCACAAGGTCAACCCGGGCGCGGTCGCAGCTTTTCTTCATGGCGTCGTGAAACGCCACCGATTTTTCGCTGAAACGCTTCTGACCTGCCTTGCTCAGGCTCACGATGCCGCCGCTCTCGGCGTCTTCCAGCACCACACCGGCAAGGGGGCGCCACCGGACTTCCAACGGATCGAGAATCCGGATGGCGACCAGGTCGTGGCGACGGTTCACGATTCGCATGGATTTTTCGATATCGTCTTTGGCGATCAGGTCGCTGATCAGAAAGACCACGCTGCGTTTGTTCAGGACTTGCAGGGTTTCTTTCAGCGCGGCGTTGATATCGGTCCCGTTGCGGCCGGGCTTGAACGCCACCAGTTCGCGGATCAGCCGCAAAACATGCGAACGCCCGGAGCGCGGCGGCAGGTAGAGTTCCGTGGAATCGGAAAACATCAGCAAACCCACCCGGTCGTTGTTGCGGATGGCGCTGAACGCCAGCAGCGAAGCGATTTCAATGGCGTTCTGCCGTTTGGACTTGTCGCCGCTGCCGAACGCCCCCGAAGCGGAGACGTCCACCACCAGCATCACGGTGAGCTCGCGTTCCTCCACGAATTTCTTGATATACGGCATCCCCATGCGCGCGGTGACGTTCCAGTCGATATCGCGGGCGTCATCCTCGGGCGTGTATTCACGGACTTCGTCGAATTCGATGCCGCGCCCCTTGAACATACTGTGGTAGGCGCCGCCGATCAATTCATCGACGATCCGGTTGGTGCGTATCTCAATTTTTCGCACTTGTTTGATCAGTTCTGATGGCAGCATGAGGAGCCTCCTTACGGTGTATGGAGCTCGTCCAGAATCATTTTGACAACCGCGTCGGAATCCATGTTTTCCGCCTCGGCCTCGTAGGAGATCATGACGCGGTGGCGGAGCACGTCCGGCGCGACATCCTTCACGTCCTGCGGGACCACATAGCCGCGCCCGGCCATGAACGCATATCCCTTGACCGCCAGAGCCAGCGAGATTGCCGCGCGCGGCGACGCGCCGACATCGATCAGGTTGGCCAGTTGGCCGAGCTTGGCATTGGACTGGCGGGCGGAAAGCTCCGCGTGCCGGGCAGGGCGGGTGGCGATGACGATATCGAGGATGTAATCGATGATTTTCTCATCCACATAAACCTTGTCGAGCCATTTGCGGGCTTCGAGAATATTGTCGAGCGAGGTCACAGCCAGTGAATCGAGCTTGATCTCCGGATGCGCCATGCGGTCGATGATCATGCGTTCTTCGTCGCGCTTCGGGTAATCGATTTTGAGCTTGAACATGAAACGGTCCACCTGAGCTTCCGGCAGCGGATAGGTCCCTTCCTGTTCGATCGGGTTCTGGGTGGCCATGACCAGGAACGGATGCGGCATGGGATGGGTTTTGCCGGCGATGGTGGTCTGGCGTTCCTGCATGGCTTCCAGGAGAGCGCTCTGAACCTTGGCGGGAGCGCGGTTGATTTCATCCGCAAGTACGACGTTGGCGAAAACCGGGCCGAGCTTGGTGGTGAATTCATGGGTGTCGGCATTATAAATCCGGGTGCCGATCACGTCCGCCGGAAGCAGGTCCGGCGTGAATTGGATACGGGAAAACGAACCTGAGATACTTTGGGCAAGCGTTTTAACGGCAAGCGTTTTCGCCAGCCCCGGGACGCCCTCGACCAATACGTGTCCGTCCGCGATCAAGGACAATATCAGGCGGTCCACCAGATATTGCTGCCCGACGACGGTCCGGCCGATTTCAGTACGCAGCGGCCCGATGAATACGGATACTTCACGAATTTTGTTTTGCAGTTCCTGAATGTCTTGTTGTTGCATAGTTACCTCTCTGTACTTTTCGTGTTATGCTGATTATAGACCCCCCTCTATCATAAAAGTTCAGTAAATTTGTGAATTGAATACAAATTTTTTTTGCAAACCCCCGCTCCACGATGTATACTGTAGCAAATATTGTTCGAAATACAATCCTGAGAATCATGGAAAAAATCAATTTTGATATCGAAACCCGCTATCTGCCATATGCGGAAAATCTCAAGCGTGCTTTTTACGGCGGCGCCGGGGCGTTCCTCTTCTTTTTCGTGGCGCTGCCGCCCGCCGTGGTGATCCTGCTTCCGGGGCTGGCCGCGACTCCCTGGTTCGTGGCGGCCGTAAGTCTTTTTTCCCAATTGGGGCTGGGAGTGTCCACGCTTGCGTTTCTGTCCGGCGGCCGGAATCCGGCGGCCATGCTTGAGCTTAACGGCTGGAAAAATGAATACCTGAAAACCGGCGCCATGTGGGGCATCGTGATGCTCCTGATCGTCGCAGGCATACAAGGCTCGTTTGTACAGGTCGGGGAATGGTTCGGATTCGACATGAAGACGCCGGGCGCGATTGAACAGTTGATTCTCCGCATGGGGTGGGGCGGCGTCATATGGCTGGCGATCACCGCCATACTGGTGGCTCCGGTGGTGGAGGAAATCTTTTTCCGCCGGGTCATGTTCGGTTTCCTGGCAAACTGGTGTTCCTGGAAACCGGCGATGGTCATCACGTCGCTCGGGTTCGCCCTGATCCACGCCGATTTCAGGCAGCTGCCGGGGCTGTTTGTGCTGGGGATGGGGTTTCAATTGATCTGCCTGCGTTCCGGCTCGCTTTATCCGGCAATCATCATGCACGCGGTTAACAATTTCATCGCCATGACGCTGTTGATCCTGGCGAAATATTTTCAGATCGGAGGCTTATGAAACTGAGCAATACCTTGATGTCGCTGACGGTTTTCGCCATCCTGGCCCTGGGGCTCGGAGCCCGGTATTTTTTCGGCGAAGAGACCAACTGGAATCCGTTCAAAACCGAAATTAACGCGGCGGAACTGTTCAAGCCGCTGGCCGAGTTCATCGACCAGAGACGGCAGGAAAGCGGCAAATACCCGTCGGGACGGGATGTGAAAGATGTAGCCCGCATCAAAATCCCGTACATCATGGTTTATTATTCGATTCGTCCGGACGACTATCAAATCGCGTTCCGGGACAGCGAATACGCATGGATTTACGATTCGGCGTCGGATACGGTTTTCCGGCTGACGGATGATATTTCACAAACCGCATGGTACGATTATTCCGAGCAACTGCTGCTGAGCGAAAAAGAATTGAAACAACACGAAAACACTGAGTATTACCGGCTATGAACAACCAGAATTGGGCGATTGAGCTCGAAAACGTCAATGTCCGTCTTGACGGCAACCATATCCTGAAAAATCTTTCCTGGAAAATCCCGCAGGGCGAACACAACTTCATCCTCGGCGCCAACGGCGCGGGCAAAACCACACTGGTCAAAACCATGATGGGATTCGTCTGGCCGCTGTTCGGCGCCACCGTCCGGGTGATGGGGCATACCTACGGACAGACCAATTTGATCGAACTGCGCCGCGATATCGCCTGGGTATCGCCGTTCATGCAGCAATACACCGCCACCGGCGACTGGACGGCGCTTGACATTGTGCTGACCGGAATCGACGGTACGCTGGGGCTTTTCCGCAAAGTGAGCGAGGAAGAACGCGAACACGCCCTGAACGCCATGCGCGCGCTCTACTGCGGACACATCGCCAAACGGCGGATTCCGCTGCTTTCATCCGGCGAACAGATCAAGGTGCTGATCTGCCGGGCGCTGATGACGCGCCCCCGCCTGATGATCATGGACGAAGCCTGTGTGCATCTGGACATGAAGGGCAGGGAATATCTGCTGGATACTATTGCACAGTTCGCCGCCGCGCCGGACGCGCCCACCATTATTTTCATCACCCAGCGGATCGAAGACATTCTGCCGGTGTTCACCAAAGGGATCATCCTGAAACACGGAGAGATTATCGGCTGCGGCGCCCGCGAAAAATTGATCACCGAAGAAAACCTGAAAGAAGCCTTTGAAATGGATATCCGGCTCCAACAGAGCCGTTCCGGGCGCTTCTGGCCGGTGATCGACTGAGAATCAAAGTCCGTGGCGCTTCGCTTCCTGCCAGAGTGTTTCCATCTGATCAAGCGAAGCGTCGTCCAATGATATATCCTGCTCCGCCAGCTTGTTTTCCAGATAGCGGAACCGGCGGGAAAATTTGCGGATGGTCTTTTGCAGCAGGTCTTCCGAAGTACCCTGTTTGCGGAAGCGCACCAGATTCACCGCGGCGAAAATCAGATCACCAAGTTCTTCGTTGATTTCCTCGTCATTGCCGCCGGCCATGGCCTCCTTCAATTCCTGAAGTTCCTCGGTGATCTTATCGACAATCTGTTTCGGGCTTTCCCAGTCGAATCCGTAACGGGCGACTTTGCGCTGGAGTTTCTCCGCCTGAAGCAGTCCGGACAAGCTGCGGGGAATACCGTCCAGCACCGATTTGCGGTCGCTGCGGCCTTCCTGTTTTTTGACCGCTTCCCAGATTTCGATGACATCGTCGGAGGTCCCGGCGTCGGCGTCGGCGAATACGTGGGGGTGGCGGCGGATCATTTTGGCATTGATCTCCCGCATGGCGTCGCCAAACGCGAAATCGCCGCGTTCTTCGGCGATGACGGCGAAAAACGCCAGATTCATCATCACATCACCGAGCTCCTCGCGCATGTGGGCGGGATCACCCTCGTCCACGGCGTCCAGCAGTTCGGCGGTTTCTTCCGCGAGGGTGTTTTTCAACGATTCGTAAGTCTGTTTGCGGTCCCAGGGGCAGCCCTCCGGCGAACGGAGCGCTCGTAAAATATCGACCAGTCCTTCAGCGGTGGCCGGATAAAAATGCTTTTCTGCTTTCATCGGAATTTATCTTTCGTTTTTTAACGTTCCAATACATCTCGTATGCTTACGGCGCTGACTTTCCAGCGGCCGTCGACTTTGACGAAGTTACAACGCAGGTCACGCACGCCGCCCTCGTGTTCACCGTTGTTCAACACGCCGCGCACCGAGGCGACGAAATCCGCCACCGCGGTTTCACCGCCGGGAGCCACTTCAATATACAAATCCTTGATCGTCGGGGTGATACTTCTGAACATGGTGCGAATCCGCATGGAGTGGTTGGTGATGCCCTCCGAATCCAGGTAGCCGTTGTCGATGTAACCGCCCAGGCTGATTCCGCAGGGAGAGGTGAAATATTTGGGCAACGCCTTGGAATTAATGAGATTGCTGGTGGTGCCGTCGCTGTCGCGTTTGGTGATGTTCTCGGTCACTTCGGATAAAATCCGGCGGATGCCGGTTTCGTCATCTTCTCGTTTCATCCAGAAATGCCAGGCAACCGCCGCTGCCGCCATCAATAAAATCAAGAGTAAAATGCCTTGCCGGATCGCTTTCCCAGTTACCATGTCGGTGCTCCTATGATACGCCGGCGCAGAACCTGCCCGAACCGGTGCTGCTGAATCGGCTGCGAACGGTTGTCGCCTACCACATAATAGTAGCCGGCTTCGACCTTGCGCGGGGGAAGATTCCATTTGGAGGGCAGCTTCAGGTAGGGTTCGGGCAGTTCCTGTCCGTCGATGTATAATTTGCCGTTACGGAATTCAATGGTTTCACCGGGCAGGGCGACCACCCGTTTCAAGTACATGACGCGGTCGTCGTAGCGGATGACCACGACATCGCCGCGCTGCGGTTCCCTGCCGGAAAATTTAAAACGGTTGACCAGGTTGACGCCGAGGCTTTTGTAGGTCGGCTCCATGCTGCCGCCGCTGATCAGCACCGGACGGAAAAAAACGCCGAAAAAGACCAGGCAGGCCACGGCCAGCACGGCCAGCCGGATCAGGTAAATCGGGGTTATCCGCGGAGCAAAAAATTCTCTGGCGGAACCGGGGATAAATATGATTTTCAATTTATGTAAAAAAGTGCCGGAACTCTGTTTTTTCATCGTTTTCCCGTTTTATCATGGCAATTGAATATATTGGTGAATTTTGTAAAATACAAATCAAATCCGCTTTTGAGATTGACATTTTGTCGGATTTGCTGTATCTTTGCTCATCGCTAACAAGAAGGAGATGATATGGAAAAGAATAAAATCGCCATCGTCGGACTGAACTTCATGTGCGGTTTGACCCGCTCGACGATGATTGTCAGAGGGATTCTCTTTATCCTTCTCGGACTGGCCATGCTGATCTGTCCGCTGGGACTTGTCCGCATTATCGTTCAGGTCACCGGGGCATTGCTGATCTTCAACGGCATCGGAGCGTTGTTCGCGCCTCCGCATTTTTCGCCGGTACTGCGCTGGGGATATCCGATCATAACCATCCTGCTGGGGCTGTTTGCACTGATCCTGCCGGGTGAGACTCAATGGATGTTCCTGATGTTCATTGCGGCATGGTTCCTGCTCAGCGGAGGCATTCAGCTGGCCATGCTTTTCCTGCCCGGCGACAATGGACCTGCCAAGGCGCTGTCCGGATTGTCCGCGGTCATCAATATCCTGCTCGGGGTTATTTTCGCCTCGCATCCGTTCACCGGGCTGGTCGCCTTTCTCTGGCTCTTTGCCTCTTTCCTGATTGCGGGAGGGATTTTCACCATTGTATTGGGCTGCTGCATGCCGCAGTTGACCGCGAGCGTCTGCGGCTGCCGCAACGACGGCGACGAAAATCAATCGCAGGACTGAACCTCGTCAAACGCTCGCAACGCTTCCGGAAACGGAGTCAGCACCCGCCGCAGCACCCCTTGGCAATAGGAAATGCACATGCCGTAATTGGTGACCGGGATTCCGGCGGCGTTCGCCTGCTGAATTCGCGAAAGCACCGCCCGGCGGTTCAGCATGCAGCCGCCGCACAGAATCACCAATGAGTAACTGTTCAGGTCGTCCGGGTAGTTGCAGCCCGCGAAAACTTCAATGTCCAGATCGTCGCGCCCGGTATAGCGGCGCAGCCAGCGCGGGATTTTAACCCTGCCGATATCGTCTTCCGTTTCATGATGGGTACAGGCTTCGGCGATCAGCACTTTGCCGCCGTGTCTCTTTAAATTCTCGATGGCGGCGGCCCCCGCGGCCATCGCCGCCATGTCGCCTTTCAGCCGGGCAAACAGGATTGAAAACGTTGTACAGGGCATATCGTCCGGCGTCTCGCGCACCATCAGGTCCACCACCTGCGAATCGCAGATCGCCAGCGCGGCCGGAGTTTTGAGGTTGTCCAATGCCTGACGGTAACGGCCTTCTTTGACCATGATGGCGATATTGTCATGGTCCAAAGCATCGCGCAAAGTCTGCACCTGCGGCAGGATCAGGCGTCCTTTCGGAGCTTGCAAGTCGATGGGAATCAACAGGACCACCGCGTCGCCCGGCGCGACAAGGTCCGCCACCAACGGCGGCGGGACCAGAAAATCATCGGGACAGAATTCGATCAGCGCCTGCTTGTATTCGTTGAGAAAACGGTCCCGCGCCGCCGGATCGCTGCTGGAAACGGCAATGACGGCGCCGCCGTTGGTTTCCGTTTTGACGGCATCCCGGAATTCCGGCGAAAGGGGAGCGAGGTCGCATTTATTGACAATGGTGATCAGGGGGATTTTGCGCGAAAGCGCTTCCTGAACGACTCGTTTTTCGGTATCGCCCCACTGTCCGGCTTCCGTCACCAGAGTGATGATATCCGCCTGGCCGAAGACTTTGTAGGTTTTGCGAAGCCGTTCCGTTCCCAGTTCGCTGACATCGTCCAGTCCGGCGGTGTCCAGAAATACCACCGGGCCGAGCGGCAGAAGCTCCATCGGCTTGCTGACCACGTCGGTTGTCGTACCGGCGATGGGGGAGGTGATGGCGGCCGGTTGACCGGAGATGAGGTTCAACAAACTTGATTTGCCGACGTTGGTCCGTCCGAAAATTCCGATATGAAGCCGTAGTGACTTGGGGGCCTGTTCCATTCCGCACCTCGTATAAATCGTTAATTTTATATTAATATAATCGGATTTCGATGAAATAAAAGCCGTTATTTGCAATTACCCTCTTTAAAAAGGCTTCATTTCATGTTATAATATACGAAGAAAACGCCATGTGCGAGTTTTTTCAATAATAACATCCGGGATGCGGAATTGTTCTTTTCGCCCCGCTCTGTCCGGTGCGCTGAATTGCGTGCCGTTTATATTTATTGAAAACCCGCGCATACGTAAAAAAATGAATCATTAAATGGTTGGAGTTGACATGGCACTGTTAAGTGACAATGAGATAAAAGAGGTGATCCGGCAGACCGCAAGCATGGAAATCCGGGAATCGCGCCGGCAAGTTCCATACTGGCTGATGCGCGGACTGTGCGTTATCATCGGCGCGGCGTTCTGGCTGCTTTGTTTGTTGCTGTTACTGGGGAGCAATCCGGTCTGGATTGTGTTCCTGTTGTTGGGGACCTGCTGGCTGGAGGCGGCGGTGATTTTTCATCTGGTCTGGCGGCGTTATGCCGAAGCCACCATCTGGAAGAAGCACGCCATGGCGGCCGAAACTTCAGGAAGCGGGGATGACGCATGACCCGGATTCAGGAAAAAACCAAAAGCAAAACATCGTCCAGAATCAGTGAGCCGCCGTGGTACAAAGTCGTTATGTTAAATGATGATGTGACGACGATGGAATTTGTGGTGGTGGTTCTGATGCAGGTATTTCACCGGTCGTTCGAAGACGCCCGGAAGTTGATGATGGACATTCATCAGAAAGGCAGCGCGGTTTGCGGGGTTTACCCGCACAGCGTGGCCGAAACCAAAGTTGAACAGGTTGTGCTGATGGCGGCGGCGAATGCTTTTCCGCTGCAATGCCGGATGGAGGAGGAATAAACGATGTCGGATGATAGAAATACACCCCAGCCGTCCGAAGGTTTGAGGACCGCCCTGAGCCAGTCCGTCGAATTTGCCCGGCAAGTCAAGTGAGCCCGTGTGGAAAGGTCAGTGCAGAAGAGGGTATTCGGCTATATGCCGAATATGGCTATGACGGAGTTGTGGTTACCGATCATTTTTACGGATGGAATAAAATTAAGCATCCTGCATGGAAAGATTATGTGGATTTTTTTCTGACAGGCTATCGTGCAGCAAAAAAAGCGGGAGAAAAATATGGTATTCATGTTTTTTTAGGAGCTGAATTTCGCTTTGATGAGCATCCGAATGATTACCTTGCCTTTGGGTTTGATGAAGATTATTTGTACCGGACTGAAAATCTTATGGGAATGACATTGACGGAATACAAGAGCTCTATTGAAAATCAGGACATATTGATCTTTCAAGCCCATCCTTACCGCAAGAATTGTGATATAAGGGAGCCGGAGTTTTTGGATGGAATAGAAGTATTTAATGGAAACCCCCGTCATAATTCCGATAATGATCATGCGAAGCAATATGCTGTAGAAAACAGATTGATGCAGTTATCCGGCTCGGATTTCCATCAGATCATGGATTTAGCTAGAGGTGGGGTGACTACGAAAACTTTCTGCCGGAATATTCACAGTTTAATAGACAAGATCAAGACCGGAAATGTTGATTTGATAGAATTTTAGTATATTATGAAGCTAATAATATTACTTTGGTTTGTGAGGTGTTTTAATGAGCGAGAGAATTAAAATCGGTGTGTTCGGAGGACGGAGAGGGCTTGCACTATTAAAGGCTGCGCAAGCGCATCCTGAATGTGTGGTAACGGCTGTATGTGATATGTACGAACCTTTTTTAAACGATTGTAAAAAATATGCTGAATCGAAAAATTTGGATATTAAATGTTTCAAAGATTTTGAATCGTTTTTCCAAGAGGATATGGATGCGGTCATTTTGGCCAATTTTGCAAACGAGCATGCACCTTATGCCATTCGTTGCCTTCATGCCGGCAGGCATGTTTTAAGCGAATTGTTACCGGTTCAAACCATGGCAGAGGCGGTTGCC
>ENA-UOOK01006577-UOOK01006577.1-fermentation-metagenome-genome-assembly--contig:-NODE-6577-length-11025-cov-4.130447_pt1 | contig 11025 bp, 8 predicted proteins | sample MGYA00245777_ERZ724023 | MGnify/ENA primary metagenome ERZ724023 (study PRJEB28704, sample SAMN03018312) | fermentation metagenome | biome: anthropogenic terrestrial biome; feature: soil; material... | reverse complement strand
GTCGGAGCTTCAGTGCCAATATTTGGTGGAATTATGCTTAACATGACTAAAATGACAAGGATTAAGGAGCTGGATGAGAATAATCTTACCCTTACCGTTGATCCAGGTGTTCTCCTGATGGATATCTCCAAGTATGTGGAAGAAAGAGATTTCTTTTATCCACCAGACCCAGGTGAAAAGACCGCAACAATTGCGGGTAATATCAACACCAATGCCGGAGGAATGAGAGCTGTTAAGTATGGAGTAACCCGTGATTGGGTAAGAGCATTAGAAGTGGTACTTCCAAATGGTGAAGTAATTAATTTGGGTGAAAAGGTTGTTAAAGATAGTTCAGGTTATTCACTAAAACATTTACTGATTGGTTCTGAGGGAACATTAGGTATTATTACTAAAGCTGTATTAAAGCTTGCGGCACTCCCAAAACATTCAATTAGTTTATTAGTGCCTTTTGCAAATATTGAAATGGCAATTAGAGCTGTCACAAAAATAGTGAATACAGAAATTATTCCCACAGCGATTGAATTCTTTGAAAGAGAAACGATTGCTTTTGCGGAAACTTACTTAGGTAAGAGGTTTCCCGATACAACTCATGATGCTTATATTCTTTTATCATTTGATGGTAATACAAAAACACAAGTTGAACATGATTATCAAGAAATCGCCAACTTATGTTTAAAAGAATTAAATGCCTTAGATGTTTTTATTGTTGATACTGATGAAAGAAAAGATTCAGTATGGAAAGCACGAGGAGCATTCCTAGAAGCTATTAAGGCCTCTACTTCATTAATTGATGAATGTGATGTTGTTGTTCCGAGGGATAAAATAGCTGAGTTTATTCTCTTTACACATGAAATTGCGGAAAATTTAAAAATTAGAATCCCCAGTTTTGGTCACGCTGGTGATGGAAATTTACATATCTATGTATGTAAGGATGATTTAGATTCCAAAACCTGGGAAGAAAAATTAGTAAAGGCATTTACATTATTGTATAACAAGGCGCAAGAACTAAATGGTCTTGTATCAGGAGAACATGGAATTGGATATGCTAAAAAGGATTTTCTTCGTAATCACCTGGGAAATACACAAATAGATTTAATGCGTGGCATCAAAAAGGTCTTTGATGAGAAGAATATCTTAAATCCTGGAAAAGTGATTTAATTATTAGGTATTGACTTTATCAGCCATACATTGTTAAAATAGGGTTATAAATTAAAAGGATGGAGAAAATGGAAAAATATTATCTATTTATTTCAACATTACTTTTACTAGCAGTACCGGTATCAATTTCACTTCACTTAGTAGGTAATTCTGTTTTTAATGCTTTTATGATTTTTCCGCTGGCTACATTAATAACAAGTATTATTCAAGTGTTTTATTATAAACATAAAGCACTTACGGTTATGAAGTACTTAATACCTGGTCTACTTATCGGTTTTTATGGTCTGTTCTCTTTGCTTTTTTGGGTTATGTTACCAGTAGCAATTGTGTGTATTATTGTTAGTGTCCTTCAAATACCTCTATGCTATTATGAATTAAAGTTAGACATTTAATGTCTAGCTTTTTTATTTGAATTATTATTTAATAAACGTTATACTATTAATAGAATTGAGGTGATAAGATGATTACGATTACTTGCTAATATTAAAAGAATAATTATAATAATTATCTCTTTTAATATTTTTTATGATGATTAAAACATAAAGGAGATAATAATGCTACAAATAGAAAATTTAACGATTCATATTAATAAAGATAATCGAACTTTGTTTGATAATTTAACTTTTGTTTTAAATCCGAACGATAAGTATGCGGTTATCGGTTTAGAAGGTAGTGGTAAATCAACCTTATTAAAAGCTATTTATGATAAAAGACTAATATCTTATTGCGATGTAAAAGGTAAGATAATAACTACAGGTAAAATAGGATATTTAGAACAATCGATTTTGGATAATTGGTTGGATGAAACAGTCTTGGATTATTTATTAAAAACAAATCCTTGGTCTAAAATAAAATTAACCGATTATCAAAAGTTAGCAAATTTAGATAACTACTTGGTAGAACTAAAATTAAGTCCGCATTTTATTGATGAAAATAAAAAGGTTAATGAATATAGTGGCGGCGAACTCGTTAAAATCGGTTTAGTCAAAATATTATTAAATGAACCAGATATTTTACTACTTGATGAACCAACAAATGACTTAGATTTAGAAACAATTATATTTCTTGAAAATTTTATGCTAAATGAAAGCAGACCGCTTTTATTTATCTCACATGATGAAGCATTATTGGAAAATGTATCGAATGGGATAATTCATTTAACACAAATTCATAAAAGAATGAAACCGCTACATGATGTTATTAAAATGAATTACCAGGAATATAAGGAATATCGGAATTTACAACTAGATTCCCAAGCAATGGTAGCTCGTAAACAGCGAGACGATTATCAAAAGAAAATGGAACGTTTCCAACAAATATATAATAAGGTTGCACACCAACAAAACCAAGTTGTTAGAGATCCGATATCAGGGAGATTGTTAAAAAAGAAAATGCATGCTTTAAAAAGCATGGAAAAAAGATTTGGAAAAGAAAAGGAAAAGTTTTTAGATATTCCTGAAAGAGAAGAAGCAATTAATTTATTTTTTGATGAAAATGTAAGTATTCCCAATAATAAGTCAATTTTAGAGCTAAATATAGCACCCTTAAAGATAAACAGTCAGATATTATCAAAAGAAGTAAAATTATCAGTATATGGTAATCCGAAAATTGCCATTATTGGTAAAAACGGTTCTGGTAAAAGTACATTATTAAAATTAATTTATCAGGAGTTAAGTAAAAGAAACGATATTTCGGTAGGATATATGAGCCAAAAATATGAAGAACTTATTCATTATGATAGCAGTGCTTTAGAATACATTTTACAGGATTTTGAAGATAGTGATGAGTCAAGGATACGGAAGATGATGGGGGCATTACAGTTTACGCGTGATGAAATGGATAATAAAACGCACAGTTTAAGTGGTGGTCAAAAAGCAAAATTATTACTCTTAAAAATGGTCGTAAATAAAAATAATGTTTTAGAAATTAGTGCTGGTAGCCAAACAAGTTATTCAACTGACAAAAAAATACCATATATAACTGCTCATGAAAAACTTAATTTAAAGGAGTTATCACAAAATACTATTTTAACATTTGAGAATGATGTACAAATACCTATAGACATTACATTAGGTAAAATTAATAATTTTCATGGCTATGTTACAGTAGGCTATATTGTAACTCCTAAAGATAAATCTATAAAAATAACAAATAATACTGCATATATTTTAACTGTTAAAAAAGGCGTAAGCAGTGCAGTTAATAGTAATAAGAAAACAATTAAAGATGTAAAATCATATAATGTACCTAAAAATAAAAAATCATTATTTTCTGAATTTAAGAATAAGAATCATAAGGGTGTAGTAGGGACTTGTGTAGCACAACCATCAAAACCAAAGAAGCATGATAAAAATCAAGTATATTTAGATGCTAATAGTTCTCCATATTGGATAGGTGATGATGGTGTAGCTTATATGGGATTAGGAGCTGATGACCCTTATTGTAAAGATGAGAATGGTAATCCTATTCCTTATGATAATACAATAGGAACTTATGTCCCATCTTCATCATGGGCACCAGTAGTTACTAATAGCTCAAATGTTTATGAACTTACATACCTTACTCCAAAAGATATGTATGGTACAAAGAAAATTAATAAAGATAACATTTTTATATCTACTGACAAAAAAACTCCTACAAAAGCTAAATGTTTTACAGTTACTATTAATCCAAATAGTAAATATAAAGATAAATATTCAGATAAATATGTTGAAATAAATATTAAATGTGATTATAGCAAAAAGCCAAAAGGAAAGGTAAAATATTATTTAGTTGAGAAAGTAAAGGATAGAACTCTAACTATTCCATTAGATTTTTAGATAAATTATTGCATAAAAGCTACATTTATTATATCTCAACTAATCAAGACGGAAGTAAGTTAAATACTTGCTTCCGTCTTTGTTTATATATATTCTATGTATCTTTTAATATTTTTCTCCGAATCTATGTTTTATTTAAGTTGTAACTTTTTTATATTTTTACTCAAATATTTGTATCTATATATAATGAATAAATTATATATAGAAAGTGAGGAAAAGTAATGAAGGAATTTTGGATATCAGTAGACCTTGGCTATGGCCAGGTTAAAGGTGTAAATGAATTGGGTAAAAAGATAATATTTCCATCAATATTATCTCCAGGAAAGGATCGTTCATTAGATAAATTTTTTAATAGATTAGATGAAAATATTGCTGATAACTTACATGTAACTATTTCTGATAATAATTATAACAATACTACAAATGATTATTTCGTAGGTAAATTAGCACAAAGAAGTAATACTAATTCTTATTTCAACACAACTGATAATAAGATCTACAGCAATGAAAACAAAGTATTTTTAGCAACATTAGCAGGCTTACTTATGCCTAAAGGTATTACAGAAGAATATGCTTTAAATGTTATAACGGGGTTACCAGTTTCACACTTTGTAAAGCAAAGAGCTGAACTTGAAACAATGATTAAAAACCTAAATATTACTGTTGATTTCCCTGACCATAATATTAAACAGCATGTTAAGTTTAATAAAGTATTACTAATGCCACAAGGGGCTGGTGCTTTAAATTATGTTTTACTTAATAATGGGCAAAAGTATTATATTAGAAACACATATATAGGATTGATTGATATTGGTTTTAAGACAACTGATATTGTAGTCTTTAAAATTAATGACAACGGTAAACTGGAGTTTATAAGTGACATGTCTTCTACATTAGAAAATATAGGTATGTCAATTATTTATACAGAAATGGATAAAATATTTGTTAAGGCTTCAAGAAATGGTGAATCGTTAAGTGTAGATAGATTAATGGAATTATGTAGAAATGGCAAGATATTCTACAATGGTTCATTTTTAGATTTAACTAAAGAGCTTAAAAAACTCAAAGATGACGTGGCATGTTCTATAGTAAATAATATTGATACCTTATGGACATCAAGTGCTAAGAGTGCATTTAATTCTGTAATACTTGCTGGTGGTGGAGGAGCAGTTCTTTATCCATATATCAAACCAAAATTAGGTGTCTGTTCTGTAGCATTATCTAATAATGCAGAGTTTGCTAATACCTTTGGATATTTAAGCCATATTAAAAAAAGGTAATACCAGATGGTAATGCCTACATAAATCAGTAGTATCAATAGTTATAACATGAAATAATAATAAAAAAGATTACTAAAAGCAATACCGTTGAAAGCCTTGCACAGAGCTATGTGTGAGGCTTTTTATTATGCAAAAGTAATACTGCAAAAATGTTGAGTAATTGTAACTGCATAAAAGAAAAAATATAAGCCTAATACAGCAAATGTATTGGTAATACCATTCAAAAGCAGTATTACCAATGCTTAGAGAATAATAAAGCTTGAAAAAGTAATACTGAAAGTAATACTAAAATAGTAATACCAAACGAAGCTAGTAATGTCAATGATTACAGCATAAAATGGGAATAAAAAAGATTACCTAAAAGTAATACTGCTCAAAACTTTGTTCAGAGCCATACGAAGAGCATTTTAGATAAAAAAAGTAATACTGAAAAAAGATTACCATAGGTATTTGTGCTTTACAAGAGTATTTTATATCAAATATCAGTAATACCACTTAAAGATAGTATTACCAATGCTTAGAACATAATAATGTTTAAAAAAGTAATACTAAAAGTAATACTAAAATGGTAATACCGAACTAAGCCAGTAATGTCAGTGGTTAGAACATGAAATAATAATAAAAAAGATTACCAGAAAGTAATACCACTCAAAGTCTTACACAAAACCATGTGCAAGACTTTTTTAGTTGAAAAAGTAATACTGAAAAAAGATTACTAAAAAAATATGCTGCTTTTTATATTTTTTTAAAGTTTCAAATACATAGACATATAAACACTAAGGAGGGAAAATAAATGAGTACTATTACTTATAGTTTTAAATGTTCAACAGATGATTTGGAGGATAGACCATTAATAGAAGCTTTGTCCAAACATAAGAAAAATAAAACAGCTTTTATTAAGGAATGTATTAGCCAGTATATTAAAACAGATAATTCAAGGATATTAGATGAAATAAGTTTTATAAAAGAGCAACTTAATAATATAAATAAGGCTTTAGAAAACTATCAGCTAGATGCAAAAGTAATTGCAACTGATAAAACATCTATAAGTCCTACAATATCCCCTATAACGTCTGAGCCAGAGTTATTAACAAAACAAGAAAATGAGGGGAAAAAAGTATTAGAAATAGCTGATATACCTGTAGCTAATACTAATGCAGAGCAAGACAACACTATAGATATGATTGAAGGTGATGAAGCTAATGATAATGCTCCTGATGATGAAATGATTAAAAATATAAATGAATGTATGTCACAATTCACTAATATTTAAAGATGGAGGTATGATAAAATGAGTGGCTTTTATGAAAATAAATATAAATTTTTTCCATCAGAACATCCTACATATGAAAAGAAGTCTTTAGATTTACCTGTAGCAGATGTTTGCGATGATAATTCGTGTGAAAGCTTAATGAAAAACTATGAAAGATATATAGAACTAACAGAAGCCTTTGAAAAAGCTAATGCAAATATAGTAATACCTGAAAAAACAGCAGAATCAATTGAGTGGTTTCATGAGTTAAGGGAAAAATATGAGATAATTGTTTCTAAATTTTTAGACCATTTTATTCGTACAAATGAACTTATTCCTTATAACCCTGATGTAGTCAATGAAGTCTTAGAACCATTTATACCAAAGTGCTTTTATGATGAGAAAAAAGAGGTATTTGAGATGGAGATTGACTTTGTCCCATATTTAAAGTTTAAGTCAATAAAAGACTTTTCACTGGTAAAAAACACGCTGGTATATCTCATTATGGAGGGTATAAAGAGAATGAAAGTGAAGCCAAATTACAATAAAAAAGCAGTGCTAATAATATTCTCATTGTACTCACCATTTCTTTTTGACTTAGATAATGTAGAAATAAAATACATCATAGATGCAATGCGATATTCTCATTTTTTTGCAGATGATAGCTGCAATTATGTTTCATATATGGTGGAGGGAAAAGAAGAGAAAACGCATCCCTGCATGAAGGTAAAAGTTGTTAAAAAAAACTCTGTAAAAATAGAAGATTGGCAGTGCAGATTGGCCTAAAAACAAGACATATGAAAAGCATATGCAAAATGGCAGAGCAAAAGGCATATGCAAATTGGCAAAATATAAAAATTAGAAGAAAAATAGCTATGCCAAACATTAGAACATTGTCCAATACAAGATACAGCATAATAAATAATAAAATGTAGTTTCAACAAAAAATAAGGGGGTGCAAATCTAGAATTAAGGCTTCGCACCATAAAAAAGTCCCACACTATTCCACAAGAGGTGAAATAAAATAAGTTCCAAAGTGCCTCCAGTAAAAATATAAAGCAATAAAGGAAAAAAGAAAAAATATTTATATATATTTTATATTATTTTTAGCAAAGCAATACCTAAAAATATAAAGCTTAAAAAGCAAAATAATAAAAGTAAAGAGGGTGCAAATTTAAAAGTGGAAGAAATCAAAAACATAATAAGGAAAATGAAAAAGAAAATGCAAAGTGAAAAGGATAATATGCAAGAATCAGTAAGTGCTGGATTAATAACAAAAGAAGAAAGAATAGAAATAATAAAAGCTCAATATTTAGGTATGTTGCTAAGAAATAAAAATGCAAATAAACAAGTATGCGAATCATTTGTAGATAAACTAATTGGTGAATTGAAATAGTATTTTCTTTGCTCTATTGTATGCCTAAATAAAATAACTTTCCAAAGAATAACCTCCCAAGGTTAAAACAAACGGAAATATTAAGAATCTCACTTTAAGGTTTTGCTAAACAAAGTTTTATTAAACCAAAGCTTATTAAGCTCCCAAAGTTTACTAAGCTCCTAATTAAAAGTGTACGGAAATATTAAGCGAAAGGAGGCGATTAAATTCAGAAAAACAAGAAAGAGAGGTGAATAAAAATAGTCCAAATAACCGAAAGAGATAAAAAATTCCTAAAAGTATTAGGAAAAGCTGGTGCTTGTAGCTCAAAAATTCCTAAAATAATTTATCCTGCAAGGTATTCAAGAAATAGATTAGAGAAATTAGAAAAAGAAAAATATATAAATAGATCATATAATCTAATAACTTTGTCCATAAAAGGAATAGAGTACCTAAGGAATATTGGTGAAAGGCCCAAAATAGTACAAACCATGCCACTATATATGCAAAAGAGATTGGCAACTACACTAGATATAAAATATATACTTCCCGAAATGACCATTGTCCCGTCTGCGGAATATAAAAAGATGAAAAGGTTAAATAGAGGGATGCAATTTATAGCTGCCGCACGAACTCAAGATAAAATAGACTACTTGCTATATGATATAACAACAAGCACAACCAAAGAAGTAAGGGAACAAATAATAAAAGAAACAAAAAATAAAAAAAATATAATACAACACGCAATAGTAATAACAAGTGATAAAACATTTGAAAAGCAATTAAAAATAGTAGGAGTTCCTGAGTTATTGGTATTACCAAAGCATAGCATATTTATAAAATTAATAAATGAAATGGCAAAAGGTGATTTTGATAAAAAAGTGCTAAGCATTGCATACCCAAAGTTAGTCGAAAATGAAGTATTAAATAATAAAAATATAAAGTATGAGATAAACTCCGAAGTATATATAAACATGGTGCTAAATAATGTTAGCGTGTTCCCATATTTAAAAAGTATCAACCAATTATTAATGCAAACTGGGAGCACAATCAATCAAATTTATAATATTGTATGTCTTGATATACAAGCACCATATATAAAAAGAAAAACAAATGAGCTTAACTTAAATAAAATAGACATACACATAGAACCTTTGTCCATAAATCAAATAATTTAAAAGGGAGGTATAGCAGGCAATGGCTAATGTAAAAAATGCTAAATATCTTTAAATACCAATGCTTTGATGAATATTAAACAAATGTCTACTAAAAAGAACTAAATGATTAATGTAATTAAATTAACAAAAGAGGACCTAAGAAAGATCTTTGCCCTATTAATTTTATTTATTGTAGGGAGTGTATTTATAATAACGCCACTTTTAACTACAAGTACAAATTTAAAAAACTATAGAGGTAACGGACCATTATATAGTACAAATATTGGAGAAATGTATAAGCATCCATCAATGTCAATAAAATACTTAGTATCAAATCCATCAAAAATCTTAACGTTATTTAAAATAGATGCAATACTTATCGTAGTAACTCTTGTTTTAGTAAATATCTTTAAAAATGTATATACCGATAGTAATGGAATAAAATATCGAGAAAATGATGGAACGTATGGAACTGCACAATGGATGCATCCAACAGAAGCAAAACAAACAATAGATGTTGGAAAACCGTCACCAGGAATAACATATGGAACTATTCCAGGTACAAAAGAAAGAGTAAAATTGCCACTTGATAGTCATATATATAACAAAAATGTAGCTGTATTTGGTGGCCCTGGCAGCGGTAAATCAAGAGATTATGTCCGAAACAATGTATTTGAATTAGTAAACGCAAGACAATCAATAATATTTACCGATCCAAAAGGTGAATTATTTAGAGATATGTATGTATACTTAAAAGACCAAGGTTACAATGTTAAAGTATTCAACCTTGTAAATCTTCTTAATAGTGATAGATGGAACCCATTAACAGAAGTAACAGATGATTTATCTGCCCAACTATTTACAGAAGTAGTAATGGCTAATACAACTGCTCCTGGTGCTAAGGGAGATCAGTTTTGGGCAAAAGGAGAGCAAAATTTATTAAAGGCATTACTGCTATATGTAGTAAATGAACTACCTGAAGAAGAAAGAAATTTAAAAAATATGTATGCATTAATAGCACATACTGATGCACAACAACTTGATGCTATGTTTAAAATACTACCAAATGAACACCCTGCAAAAGCACCTTACAATATATTCTGTCAAGCAAGTGATACTGTACGAACTGGTATTATTATTGGCTTAGGAACTAGACTACAAATAATCCAAAATAAGAAAGTACAAGAATTAACTTCAACAAATGATATAGATTTAACTGCTCCAGGCAAAGAACCTTGTGCATATTTTTGTATCACATCAGATACAAACTCAACATTTGATTTTTTAAGCGGTTTATTCTTTTCTTTTTTATTTATTGATTTAATAAATTATGCTGATTTGCATAATGGTGAGTGTAATCCTAACGTACATTGCTTACTTGATGAATTCGCAAATATAGCTGCAATACCAGACTTTACAAAGAAAATATCCACAATGAGAAGCAGAGGGATTCATACTCATGTAATATTTCAAAATATAGGGCAGTTGCAAAATAGATACCCAAACAATGGCTGGTCAGAAATAATAGGAGATTGTGATAGTAAACTATTTTTAGGTTGTACTGACTTACTAACTGCTCAATTTGTTTCTGAGTTATTAGGCACCACAACTGTAGAAGATGTAGGGTTAACAAAACAAGCAGGTTTTGAGGGATTATTTGAATTTGGCAGAGAATCACATAAAGGTACAAAAAGAAATCTTCTAAACCCAGATGAAGTACTAGCTTACCCATATAAAAATGCAATACTAATGCTTAAAGGGCAAAAGCCTTTAAAGCTCGATAAATTAGATTATTCAAATTATAAGGAAAGTAAGGAATTACAAGTAATTCAAATAAGTGATTATAACCCTCAATGGGCAATAGACTTTACAAATAAAAATCAGCCAAAAGTAAAAAATCAAAATAATAATATCAATGATGATATCAATAATAAAAAATCTGATAATCAATGTTGTTAAGGAGGATTTAGTAATGAAAAATATT
>ENA-UOOK01006575-UOOK01006575.1-fermentation-metagenome-genome-assembly--contig:-NODE-6575-length-11026-cov-3.077021_pt1 | contig 11026 bp, 10 predicted proteins | sample MGYA00245777_ERZ724023 | MGnify/ENA primary metagenome ERZ724023 (study PRJEB28704, sample SAMN03018312) | fermentation metagenome | biome: anthropogenic terrestrial biome; feature: soil; material... | reverse complement strand
CCGATCTCGTAGATAGGCTTGCTTGTTATAAATACCGCTTAAATAACGCCGGACATGGGCAAAACCCTTCCGCTTGGAATCATCGAAATAAACTTTGGGTAGAGTGGTTGAATGAATGATACTATTATCATGCAGGACCAATGCAGTCAGATCATGGCTGGCTGCAAAATCCAAAGCTTCATGAAGACAATCATAACGCCAGATTTTGGCGCCATGCATTTCCAAACCACGAAATGAAAATACGGCTCGTTTGACACCGGTAATTCCTCCTCAATTTTATTGTGCTAATCTACTTAATATTAAGTAGTTATCGGATATTCACCAAAATCCCTTACCATTCTCCGGCCCGACTGAATTTACTCTTTGCCGCGGTCCGGAATTCCTTGGCTGAAGCTTCAAATGATTCCAACGCTTCGTCAAATGTAATCCCGGCCGTACTTCGAGAAGCCGGAATGATGGTATTGCATTCATTGGCATCCATAAAGGCAGTCGCGTCAACCAACCGAGCTTGGTCCTCCTCAGGAATTACCAGAAAACCATGTTTATCAGCATGAATTAACTGTCCCGGTTCAACCTTACAACCAAACACCTCCACTGTACAGTCCCATCGGACCGGAGTGCAATAGGCATTGCCAACACACATCCGTCTGGCAATCGCTTTAAAACCGGCATTGGTCATTTCATCGACATCACGAACTGCGCCATCGGTAATTGTCCCGACGCATCCCAGCCCTCGATGAACATTACTATTTACTTCACCCCAGAACGCGCCGATCACCTTCGGTTTATCAAGATCTTGAACCACTACAATCTTCGGTCCGGGAACACTTGCCACATATTTGCGATACTGGCTGACAGCATCGGATTTCGTTTTATGCTCTTTATTACTTGGTTCAATTACTAAAGTAACCGCATATCCGACCATCGGTCCCATTTGCGGCATAAAATCCCGTGTCTCATCTAAATTAAAATAGCCTTTAGCTGCATCATGCCTGGTAATCTGTTCCCAACCATTATAAATGGTGGGAGTATTCCAACGTTTTAACTTCAATAAATCAGCATAAACTAATCGATTACTCATCTTTTTCTCCTATAATGCATGTTGATGATGGAATTATCGCCTAATGATTACGTGTGGTTCTCATCTTATCCGTTTAACTTACAATCATCCCTAACCTGCTTTTTTTATGAGGGCTATCCAAGTTCGGACAGCCCCCAGTAATTATGATATTTACTTTTTAATATTGCGGTTAATAATATTTTCCATATTCTTTAAAGTAACATCCACGTTTTGTTGACCACTTACATATGCGCTTAGTTCACTTAAAAGTTGAGCCCGGCTGCCGGCATATACCCCGGTAATCTGATCCAGCTGGAGCTTCTTGGGCATCGCTTTACACTGTTCTACGAAGAAAGGTTCCAGATCGGGACGGGTTTTCCAGGTGACACTAACGTCGCTTCGGGAAGGAATCCCGTTATGGCCGACGTTATAGGCTTCCATAGCTTTAGGGCTGGCTAAATACAACACCAGATCCCAAGCTTCTTTAGAACGTTTGCCCTTGAATACAACCCAGTCAGTACCGCCAACCACGGTTGCATGTTGCTTGTCTCGCGGCAAGAATGTGAATCCCCAATCGTACTTCATCTGCGTGGCAAGAGTCTCAAGAGAAGAGTTGGTGGTTTCCCACATTACCGATAAACCGGAGACGAAGGCCCGTAACGGATTTTCTGTGCCGTCGATCATTCCCGGCACTGCTATGCCTTCTTCATGGAGCTTCAGGGTCCACTCCAAAGCCCGACGAGTTTCCGGGGAATTAATCGCCGCTTTTTTATTGTCATCGGAAAGCAATTGGCCGCCGGCTTGATATAAGAAAGGCAACCAACTATCCATGCTGGCCTTTTCAAATTGGAACGCATACTTGGCGCCGGAAGCGGCTTGGGCTTTTTTACCGGCGGCGATCATCTCATCCCAGGTCCATGCCTCGCTCAATTTGGTAGGGGGGGTAATCCCTGCTTTTTTAAAGTAATCCGCGTTATAAACAATAGAGCGAACCGAGGAAGATACGGCCAAACCATAGATTTTCCCGTTGGATTGGCTGGAGAGGTTCCGAATCGGGTCAAATTTTTCCAAGTCTTTCTTCGGGATGTACTTATTGCCTTCTTGGAGCATTCCTTGTTCAATCCAGTTGCCGATCCATTGCGCGCTCATCATGGCTACATCAGGAGCATCCCTTGCCACGGTCCGGGTTTGAAGGGACGAGATGTACTTACTCTGTGCCATTACCTGAATATCCAAACGGATATTCGGATGTTCGGCTTGATATTGGTCCAAAATCTTCTGGACGGTAATTTTCATGGGTTCATTTGTATAATAATACGTAACTTTCAAAGTAGTTGGGGCTTTGGCGTTAGCCATAACAACCGACATTAGGATGAAACCGAGTACTAATAACGGCATTACGAGTCTTCTAATCCGATTTAATTTGAATTTCATCTTTCACATTCCTTTCCTTGTTGTTAAAAGCCTGTATTCCTCCTCACGTAGCTGCCCGTTTCATCACCTCCTTCCGTGTCGAATATACGGTGTCGTCCAGCATAACGTTACTGGAAAGTTTGAATATCGGTTTATTCCTTCAAACCGGACATTGCGATACCTTGCACAAAGTACTTTTGCAATGCAAAGAAGAGAATAACAATCGGTGTTATTGATACCAACGCCATCGCCATAATCGGCCCCCCCGCCACGGATGGGTCTTCACGGAAAAAAGCCAAACCTTGTTGGATCGTGTACATTTCTTCCCTACGTAATATGATCAACGGCCATAACAAGTCATTCCAACGCCACATAAATTGGAAGATTACATTTACCGCTATCGCTGGTTTGCATAGGGGAAAAATAATCTGCCAAAAAGTCCGCCAATCGGAACAGCCGTCAATCCGGGCGGCTTCCAGTAATTCGTCGGGAATTGTCAAACAATATTGCCGCATCAAAAATACTCCGAATGATTGACTGATAGCAGGGAGGATTGCGCCTTGAAATGTGTCTAACCACCGCAACTTTGAGATTAACAAATATAAGGGGACCGTCTTGACTTGAATCGGGACCATTAAGGCGGCTAAAATAAAGATAAACATGGCGTTTCTGCCGGGAAAGTTGTATTTGGCCAACGCAAAGCCGGCCATGGAATTAAAGAAAACCGAACAAAGCACCGCGCCGGTCGCGATCAAAAGCGTATTAAAAAAGTAATCGCCGAAACCGGACTGGGCCCAACCGCTGCTATAGTTGGACCAGACTGGCGACTTTGGAAATAATGAAAAGGTAAGCGAATATACTTCAGTAGGAGCTTTTAATGAAATGGACGCCATCCAGATCAGCGGAAAAAGCATCAGCGCGGTCCCTACCGATAAACCTATATAGATCCAGATATTACGGAATCGCCGGTAATTACCATGGATTGTAATACTCATCCGATTAGCCCTCCACATCTTTATCTTTAAATATGAGCCGTTGAATTATTGTTAAAACGAAAATCGCCATGAATAAAACCATTGAAAGGGCAGAGGCGTATCCCAACCGCATCTCTTCCGTGATCAACGAGATAATGTAATTGACCATCATTAAGGAGGCCCGGCCCGGCCCGCCGGCGGTCATTACAAAAATCTGGTCGAACACTTTGAAGGAATGAATAACCGATAAAACCACCACAATAAAGAGGATCGGTTTCAACAGAGGCAGCGTAATTGATTTGAATTGCTGCCAAGCATTAGCCCCGTCAATCCCGGCCGCTTCATAATAGGAGGGTGAAATTGATTGCAAACCCGCCAAGATAATGACCATGTAGTATCCTACATCATGCCAAACACTGGCGACGACGATTGAGGGAATTGTCAATTTCGGATCTTGCAGCCAACGAATACTGGGTAAACCTAAGAAGTTCATAAACCGATTAAATACCCCGTAATCAACGGAGTACATCCATTGCCAAATTAATCCGATTACTACCCATGAAACAAGATAAGGAAGGAGAAAAGCAGTCCGAAAGAAAGCCCGGCCCTTAATTTTCTGGTTTAGAGCCATAGCGGCAAATAGCGCGACAAATACGGTCAAGGGAACGGTCCCCAAACTATAAACACATGTGTTTATTACAGTTTGACGAAAGACCGGATCGGCGAATAAATTGGTATAGTTCGATAATCCGATAAACTGGTTCCCATTAAAACGATATTCCTGAAAACTAAGTATTAGATTGTAAACGAAAGGATATAGTGAAAATGTCCCGACCAGCACTATCTGAGGAAGTAAAAAAATGTATGGGACACTAAAGCGCCAAATCGACTTACCGGCTCGCATAATATCACCTCAAAATCGAATAGTCTGTTCTTACTTGGAATCGGATTCCCACTCATTTCATTCCATCTCACTCCCTACCTTTTAATCTTCAAAAAGCTTGGGTGACAGCTTTAACATGATTCGTATACTTAACATACCATGCTTTTTTTTAACTGTCTGCCAACCGTCGTACTGATTTTAAGTAGAAAAAACTCCAGTCAGTACTTAAGTACTCATACTGGAGTTTGCATAAAATCGCCCCAAAAATTTACAGGGCATCTGTTACTCATTGTCTATTCCGGCTTCAGCAGCGATTCGGGCCGCCTGAATTCGATCTCTGGCCCCGATTTTTAAATAAATCACACTGACATAATTCTTCACGGTTTGCTCGGCGATATAAAGTCGGTGGGCGATTTCGCGATTGTTGTAGCCTTTCGCAATCAAACTTAAAATTTCTTTTTCCTTATTAGTAAGTTCCTTAACCCAAGGATTAGAATTAGTGGAATTCCGGTTTAATTTACCTCCCGAACTATGATTGGTTTGAAATAATTTCTCAGCCAGTTTGGTAGCCATTTTCGGCGAAACGGTCACCCCGCCGTGATAGATGGAATGAATCGCAGCGATCAGTTCCTGGGGCGGCACATCTTTGAGCAAGTAACCGACGGCGCCGTATTGAAAGGCTTCCATCACATATTCATCGTCCTCAAATGTGCTTAAGATTAGAATCTTAATCTCGGGAAACTTCTCCTTAATCAACCTGGTGCTCTCGACCCCGTCCATTACGGGCATGCGAATGTCCATTAAAATAATATCTGGGTTTGTTGAGGCCGCCATTTCCAACGCTACTTTTCCGTTGGGCGCGGTCCCAACCACCTCGACATCTTTCACAGTTAGCTCAAATAGTTTCTTCAGGCTCTCAACGAATAGAACTTGATCATCAACGAGCAACAGCTTAATTTTCCTCATGAATCTCACCTTCTTTATAGGGAATCCAGGCGGATATTAAAAAATATCTCCCCGGTTCACTACTGACATCCAACTTTCCACCCAATTTTTCAATTCTTTCCCGCATCACGGTCAATCCCAAGCCCTCTTTGGGCGCCTTTGCCAAACCACAACCGTCGTCCTTCAGCCGAATTCGGATCCCTTCGCCTTCCCGGTAAAACGAAACCTCAATTAAACCAGCTCTTCCATGTCGTAAAGCATTGGTGATTCCCTCTTGGACCAAGTGATAAACGGCCCAATCCGCTTCTTCTCCGCCGAAATGGGATGGGGCGTCCCCTAAGTTCAAATCAACTTTAATCTGCGTCGCTTGGGTAAAAGTTTGAACCAGATGGTAGATGGCTGTAAGTCCGGTTTCTTCTTTCACGCGTATGGGTCGTAACGCTTGCAGCGCGTTCCGGGCCTCGGCCAATCCCTTTTTCGTTAAATCCCTAATTCTCCCAAGATGATCTTTTAGCTCCGCCCGGTCCCCTTCGGTTAGCGCCAGCGCCACCTCTAACATCATCAATAAATTGGTGAAAGTATAAGCTAGTGTATCATGCATTTCTCCAGCCAAACGTTTACGTTCGTTTATTTTTGCTTCTCGCTCCACCAAAACCGCATATTCTTGTAATTGTAGATTAACTTGCGCCAGTTGCAAAGTTGTATCATTAAGATGCCGGTTGAGTTCGGCCGGGAAAACCTGATTATCAAGTAAAAATCGGATCAGGCCAGCCAATATGGAGATGACAATGGCGAACAACGTGAATAACAGTTGGTCCGCCAAAGCGGGGGATGGTATAGCGCGATCCCAGGCAATGATGGGAATTTGCATTTTTAATAAGATAACGACTAGTAAAAGGGATAAAAGCGAACTTTTGATTAAGGTGTTGTTGGCGAAAACTTCAAGGATTAACACCCCAAGCAAAGTCGCCTCTATAGTAAGATTAAGGCCGAAAGGCAAGCCGATTAAGATCAAGATTACGCCCCGGATGATGATACTGGACCAAAAATAATAAGAGTAACGGGAGAATAGCAATAAGCCTAATGAAAGCAGAAATGAAAATAACAACAGTATATAAAATTGGTCGCGCCATTCAACCGGAAGTCCAATTTTATCTAAGCTCAAGTAAAATTGTAACCCGGCGGCGCAATGGGCGATCATGGATATCACAAAAGATAACACTTTAAATACAGGCTTGGACACTAATAAACCTCCCTTTTAAAACGCAGTCGAATATATCTATAACTTTATCATTCATTTTTACCAAGAACGGTCTGAAATTACTGGTAAGAAGGAGGTATATCAAAACCACCCGTGAAAACGGGTGGTTTACACATTGCCTGGAAAGACTTACTACCAGCTTATCTTAAGGCAATTCGGCGCAAGCTTGATTCAACTTTCGAATCAAGTCATCATGTAAAGCGACCAACCGCTCCGGATCCAAGAGAATATATACCGTATGTTGAAAAGAAGTCCGTTTCCCAAATTCCTTAAATTCTTCAGCCATAACCAGGAGATCATTCAACTTTTCGGTTAACATACCCGGCGCCGCCTTGGAAAAGGCGGAACCATCATCTTTTCCCTTCGCCAATTGGTATTTTGTTAATATAATCGCCTGGACCACAGTTCGAAATCCTTTGACATACATCTCGAAGATCTCAAACCGGTCCCTGAAATAACGGTCCGCTTCCGGAGTGATTCCCGGGACTCCCCTTTGGAAATCTTCTTTTAATGCGGTAACTATGGCTAAAGCTTCGTCCTTCTCCTTGATGATCAGCTGAACATTTTCGGTGTCGGCGCAAAGCGCGTTCACCTTGGAAGCATCCCAATCCTTTAAGCTGTTCTTCTCCTCCGCCAGCCAAAATGCGTGCTCCAGGCTGACCGGCATGGTGCTGGAGTCCGAAAATACGCAGTCATTTACGTAAACAGTCCGTTTAATCACATCCCAAGTCCGGTTTAGGATCCCTTCCAAACGTAGGGCTGTTTCTTGTTTCTGGTCCGCTGTAAGTTCCGGCAGATAAAAACCTTGCTCTGCCAGCCAACGTTGATAGATATCCCGCCCAGGGGTAGCAAGATTATCCGACAGGGCGGCCCCGGCATAAAGATTGATGAAATTCAAAGTTTTAAAAGAAGAATGGCCGTCAAGGCTTTCCCAATCGGTCCGGATGATCACGCCGGTTGCTCCCTTTTCCCGTGCCAGCTTCATTCTTCTCCGGTAATCGTCAATCATAATGCTGGGCCCAATCCCCCATCCATAATACTGGCCCATGGAATCGAACTCAATCCATTGGTCATGTTCGCCGACATTCCCAATCCGAGGATTATCCGGAAAAGTCGGATAATAATCATGGGGAGTATTTTTAAGGGACATAATGACATCGGCCGGTAATTGTTCCATGGTTGAAGCAATTTCGTGATGGGCCTCGGAATTAAATACAAAGTCTCGAATGATCAGCTTTTTACCAGCCGCCGAAATCGGCTCATACATGGAAGTCAATAATTTCCGGTACCATTCGTGTTTGGGGGTATTCTTACATAATTCACAGGTACACCTGCTGGAGGAGATCGAAACTTTGCTCTCCCCGGTGGCCGGCGCGGTGATTATTCCACTTATTTCCGGAAATTCTTCAAAAAATTCCTGGTATTTGGTTCTGATAAAATCCCACCAAAAAGGCTCATTCGGACAAACCGTGCCCTGTTTGACCAGCTCCGAATGAAATTCCAAGATAATGCCCGGAAAATATAGCTCTTTATTTTCAATATAGACCTCAATCCCCTCTCTGCCGGCCAGTTCCAGTATTCGCTTTACATAAGCGCGGCGTTGAAAGGGTCCGCTCCTTCGGGTAGGAGTGTACTTATAAAGGGTCCGAAAAGCATCCTGATAGCGTTCGAAAATATTTTTATAGTCAGCCCGGTTACAACCAAAATATTTCCCCGGATAAATAATACGATCGATAAAATCATTCCTATGAAGTACCAGGGTATTCATATTGTGTTCTTTACAAAAGTCGATGGCTTGCTTAACCCAGTCAAAATCCCACACATACTGGCTATGAAGCTCTAACGCCCGTACTTTAAAATCACTCATATCGTTTCCTCGCAAAATTAATATTATTAGTTACTTTCCATGCTATCCAAGAAAATAACATCTATTTAAAAAGTATCATGTTTTTTCAAGTATGTCTGCCAACTACCGTACTGATTTAGAGGAAAAAATGAGCTTAAAGTACTTTAGTACCCTTACGGAATATTACATAATATTTTATAAGCGACTCCCGGAATTCCAGCCCCGGGAACCATCCCGACAGTCGATTACCGAATGGCTTCAATAACCGTTTCGGAGGTCGGCGACGTTAACCAAGGGTTCTTTATTCAGCCAGCGTTGTAAATTAGCTCCGATATTACGGAGGGACCGGGCCCGGACTTCCTTGGTGGCCCCGGCGTAGTGAGGAGTCATAATTACGTTGTAATGATGGATAGGATAAGGGATGGGATACCCGCGGAGGGCCGACTCTTCTTCCGCGCGCCAGACATCCAACGCCGCGCCTGCCAGTTTTCCGGAACGCAACGCTTCCCAGAGAGCCTTTTCCACCACAATTGGGCCGCGACTGATATTAATAAAGTATGCGCCGTCCTTCATCGCCTGAAAACGTTGAGAATTGAAGAAATCGCGGGTCTCGGGCGTCAAGGGCATAGTATTTACGATATAGTCGCAACAACCTAAAAAGTTCCTAACCTCTTCGTCACGCAAAGAACTTGCAGTGAAGGCGATCCCGTATTTTACCGTATCGATGGTCTCGGGACGCCTGGTTAAAGCGGCGATCGTCATTCCGAAAGCTTTAGCGCGAACCGCTGTCTCTCGGCCGATATTTCCAAAGCCGACCAGTCCTAAGGTAGAGCCGTCCAATTCGCCGCCCCAGGCTCCTTTCATCCGCCCGGCCCGAACCGACTCCGACCAACTTCCGTAATAAGCGAGGTTAGAGTGGATTTGCCACAAGCGGCGAGTGAGAACCACCATGCCGGCGATGATAAACTCGGCGATGGGCGCTCCACCTGGACTAGCCCTGGCAACAACCACCTTTTTTTTGAGCAAGTACTCCCGGACCTCCGGGTCCAGCAACTGGTTGATCCCATGACCAACAGTATGGACCAATTTCAGATTAGGAGCGTCCAGAAGAGATTTAACGGGAAAATCGCCGACTACGGCTTCAATATCCTGTAACAAAGGTTTTAAAACCTCCGGCTCCCGGGATGGCGGGAGCACTACCTCAACCTCAGGCGGCCACGCCTGTTCGATGATTTCCAGCTCTTCCGGTGAAATTTTATATGCGATCATGACTTTCATTGGCGTATACCCCTTTCTATGTTGCAAACTTTCAGTTACCAATAAAACCGTATCTTATTCAAAGGTTATTTTAGCATAGCAAAAAGTCCACGGATTTATCCGTAGGCTTATACCTCGACTATCAAAATTGGTAGTTCATTAAATTCAATTAAACATATTTTAAAGGATCACCCAGTTTTCAATTGATATCCCGGGAATCCGCTGAAATTCACGTTCACTATTTGTCACTAAAGTTAATTTTTCCGATAATGCTTGCGCTCCAATTAATAAATCATAGGAACCAATAATTTGTCCTTTCTTTTCTAAATCAAATCGAATTCTACCATAAATTGCGGCTGCAGTTTGCGAAAACTGCAAAACTTCAAATGGCGCCAGAAACTGAATCAAAGCCATCTTATTACGTTCCGGGAAACTGCTTTTCGCAACCCCATATTCCAATTCAGCTAAGGTAATTACAGAAATTCCAATCTGATTTACAGTTAATTTTTGTAACCGCTCCAAAACCTGCGGCGGTTTTTGTTTGATAATATAAATACAAATATTCGTATCCAACAAATAATTCATTGTATTTGGTCGCGGTCCTGATGCTCCGGTTGATCGCGTTCAACCAAAAAGTCATCCGAAAATCTATTTAATCCGGACATAAAAGTACTCCATACGCTATTTTTGGGTATTAAAAGCACCATATCCTCATATTTTTTAACGAAAACCTCGCTATCTTGAACCCGATAATCCTTCGGCAACCGAATCGCCTGACTATGACCATTAGTGAAAACTTTAGCAGTATCCAGTGTAATCGCCTCCATTTCAACCTGTATATATTATAGTATATACTGATGGTTCTCAGATTGTCAAAAAATATACTTTTCAATTGTTGTCAATAATACAAAAAACCAGCCTTTACTAGTATTGTTCTTCTTGGCTAACCTACTATCAAATGATAAAATGCACACTTCCTCTTCAATCTTTCAACGATTTTAAGGATGGGGGTGCGCATTTTCATTTAGGGGGTTGCATATTAACGCGCATGAACACTTAGTTAGATGGTCTTTGGTGATACGTTTGAGGGCTTCATATATGCAAAACCCCGCCACATGCCATGTCACTCATCATACTATAATGAACAATAAGCCAGATGAAATTTGAAATGCCTCTGTCAATGCAAAAATGACTTCTTTCAAGGCGGACAATCATTACCGCAAAAAAACAAGCGACCCCAAAAACCTCCTGGAATCGCTTGTCTCAAGCCTTTTCAGGCAAAACAAAACCACCTGCTAATAAAAATACTTTTATCAATAGATGGTAGATTTTTTGGTAGTCCCAACGGGAATCGAACCCGTGTCTCCGCCGTGAGAGGGCGGTGTCC
>ENA-UOOK01006572-UOOK01006572.1-fermentation-metagenome-genome-assembly--contig:-NODE-6572-length-11030-cov-7.145968_pt1 | contig 11030 bp, 10 predicted proteins | sample MGYA00245777_ERZ724023 | MGnify/ENA primary metagenome ERZ724023 (study PRJEB28704, sample SAMN03018312) | fermentation metagenome | biome: anthropogenic terrestrial biome; feature: soil; material... | reverse complement strand
TCAAGTACGGTTCTTAGGGGAGGTCATGGCGGCAACGCCATGCCCTTACCCGATGAAATATGAAAATGAGTCCATATTCGTAAAAATACCGGAAAATGAGTCCATATGAGTGTAGCTTGAACTTCAGTCAGGACGTTCCCTTGAAGAGAACCTGGCCGATTTGCCGTTCGGTTGCGACGTAAACCTTCGGCGGAGACAGGGGGGGACAGCTGAGTTATGGCAGAGGGCGGGTTATTTTTCCCAGCGGTCGGGGAGAAGCTCACGGAGTTCTGCGGAATTCCAGTTGACGGCCAGGCGGGGGAGAATGTCGTTGAGGTATTCGGCGAAGTTCACACGGCTCATCCGGCAGCATCCGGCGAGGCGGCAGAGAATCGCGGCGGATTTCCCGGCGTCCGGACTGCCGACGAAAAGGAAATTCTTCCTTCCGATCACCACCGGACGGATGGCTTTCTCGGCGGGATATTCTAATGTTAGAATATCCCGCCTATCCCAGGTTTTGCAAGTTCCCAAATAGACGGAATCTGGAGTTTCATTGTCCAATGCCGAATAGATACGCCTAGCATTATAGAAGACCCCATCCCCAAAAAACAAAACTTGACGATCTTATTGTTGATTTTGGAAAATAATTTTCAGCCGCCCGGTGACAACGCAGTAAACGTTCCGCCTGATGTGCTATAGAGCCGCGCCAAAACCAGTTGTAGATATCGAAAATCGGCGCACCTCAAAGCGGATACAACTGGTTGCGTTGCGGGGCAATAGCTCGGCGTATCACCGGAGCGGAATGGCGGACTGCGAAAAATTCGGGATTTGGTTTGACTTTTAGACGGAACGCATTTTGTCCGGCGGGACAACTATTGATGGCATTGGCGCAACGGCCGCAGGAGGGGAAATCGATTTTTGGGAAAAGAAATCCATCCTGATCGGGTTGTAGTCGAATGCAGTTTTTCGGGCAGACCGCAGAGCAGACACCGCAACCGAAACAAAGGGTATTCCCATTGATATAAGTCCAGCGTTTCCGAATAGCCCTGTTTAGGTGTGTTCCCTGTCTTGTGCTGATATTGTCTTCCCATAGTCTTTTGCTCCAAAGGTGTCAACTTCAGGATTCGAACGGTTCCTCCAGAGGGCAAATTGATCTGCTTCAAAAGACTCTCGTAATATCCGGTTTTGTCTACTGGGACCAAGTCAGGATGAGCATAACGAGTTCCATCATGTTCAATGAGATAAAACTCTCTATCGGGCGGCTGGAACTCAGTCAGGGATCGGAATGTACGGTATTTCTGAAGGGCAAACCAATCCGCCGGATGTCCGTAAATAAGGCTATTCCCTGGAAACGGGAACGATCCCACCGCTTTTTGGTATTGCCGGTAGTCTCGACAAAAGCCGTTTTTCCAGCAGAGATATCCGTATTGCGGCAAGAGAACTCCCAAGAAGAAGAAAAGAAGCCATGAAATATTTTTCCAGCGCAGACTGCCGAAGGATTCAACGGCAAGCATCAAAAATGCCGGATAACAGAACAAGGCGTAATGAAAGTTGCTTCGCCGAAATGCAAACGATCCTGCAACAAGAAAAAGAGAGGCAAGCAGAGGAAAAGTCATCTGCCGCCGCTTAGAACTGCGATATATTGCCCATCCTCCAGCAGCGATGAAAATAAACAGATCAGGCCAATAACGCCAACGGAAGCTGTTGCGTCCGAAGAAATGCTCATAGAGAAAGTTGGAAGATTCAGGAAGTGCGTCAAACATGGCACGAAGGTTGGAGAGTTCGTTGAAATGAAGTCCCACATAACCACACAGTCCCAATAGTCCGCCTGCAATCAGGGGCAGCATTCCCTTTTGTTTTTTTAGCCGGAGTAGTTCTTTGTCAAAAATGTATGCATAAGCCGCCATATAGCCGAAAACTAGCCCTCCGATCGGATGCGTCTCGATGGCAATGCATGCGGCAAGGGCCGAAAAGAAATATTTTTGATCAGAAAATAACCATAGTGCCAAAGACATGAAAAAAAATACGAACATATCGGAACGTCCCTTGTTTGCCGAGGCGAAAAAGAGGGTGGAACTTGCCAGTAGCAGAAGAAAGACAAACACATCTTTCTTTTCCGAAAAAACCTTTTTCCCAAGCTGATACCAACACCACAGGGTACCGAGACCAAAGAAATTAGAAATCAGGTGAACATTGTCCCGAGTGAATCCAATCAATAAAAGAATACTTCCGTAGACATAGCAAAAAATATGAGAGAAGAAGCGAACACCCCAATAGTTCGGATTGTTTTCCTGAAACACAATATCTTGAGTGGTATTATCATGGATGAAATAATAAACCCACGCAGTAGTCCACGTGTCATCTATATCGTTCAACAAGTAACGACTGAACAAAAATGAATAAATCAGCAATAAAAAACCGAAAGTCAGTAATTCCACCGGAAATTTTTGTAACAATTCCAGAAGACGTTTTATTGTCATTTTATAGCTCTTTAAAATTATCATTTTTCAGCTCCACCACTGCATATGGGGTGTCTGATTTTTGAAGGTATCCATTCCCGATTTGTCCTTTTATTGTACGTTGGTATTATACGAGAGGGGAGATTTCCGATATAGTGCGTTTTCATCCGCAATGCGCACCAAGGTTAAGTTGTGTTTATCAGCGAATTTCCGTGCCTCCGCTGTGGCGTGGTCATCATCCTCGAATGTGCACAGAAGATAGGCATCCTTACCGTTGCGCCGGGTATATTCGGTCAAGTCTCCCTGCCGCAGCGAGGCTTTCGCAAAGCGCATCATCAAAAAAGTGCTTTGGGGAGGCATTACGAAATTCCCATCCGCATTCACTGAAAAAATTTCCGTCCCCGCGTATTGGGCTTTATTGTTTTCCTGATTGAAAATATCCTGATTTACAGTACGCAGGAAAACACGCCTGACGGATTTGAGTTCTCCACCGATGCTCCATGCAATCACAGATAGAAGGATGATGACCTGAAAGATATCGCCGATAAGTTTTTTCCCATCTGAAATATTTTGCGAACTATCGGGTCCGGCAGGTGCATCAAGCCAGGCCTGAACGGCGGTCCCCATCATCAACGGCAGCATGGCAAATGCCGGATATATGTACCACGGCGCTTTGGCACTGCACAGGCTGAACAACAAAATGACGGAAACAAAGAAAAGGCTCGAAATACAAAAAAGATCTTTGATTTCCGGAGATAGCCATTTCTTTTTGTAGATGGCAAACCCGGCCAAGGCGGCCGTGACCGTAATCAGAACAGGTATCAGGGTCAGCTCACGACTCATTTTGACGAAATAGAAAAAAGCATGGACACCTTTATTTTCAGAATATTCCATCCTGGCGACACGACCGAATAAATCCAGTTTCAGCATCCAGTCAAAGAATGTCAGCCCATCGGCACAGTATCGTCCGACAGCCCAGATTGCAACCGGCATTATTCCTGCGGCGGAAGATATGGCAACATATTTTATCCCGTATCTTTTCCAGTGAAAAAGAACCCATATCACAGTCGGGATGGCGAAAACACCGACATGAAAACTTTTGGTCAGAAAAGCCATGGCCAGGCAAAATGCGGTCGCGGGAAGCCATTTCCGGTTTCGGTTGGAATAATAAAGCGTGATGGCGGCAAGAAATCCCCATAAGATAAAAAATGCATCCGGATCACCGGACCGGAAGGAATGTGAAAAATGCGATGGGGACACCGCGAAAAATGCAGTCCCGGCTAAAGCGGCAAAACGTCCACCGGTCTTGTATAAAACGGCAAACGTCACAGCCGCAATCAATACAAAGGAAAAGGCGGAAATACAACGCAGTCCGAACAGATTTTGTCCGAACAACCAATAGCCCGCGACAATATTCCAGAATGAAAATACCGGTTTGACATTCCAGTAATCGTTTTCTCCATTGTAGGTATTGACCAGATAATTGCTGCTCGTCATCATTTCGTACGCGCTGACGCCATGCCTGGACTCATCCCAATTTCGCAGCATTGAATCGGACAAGCCGCCAAACGAATTGAAAAAGATCGCCGCAATAACAAAAATCAATCCGATGATGAAAAAAGATTTTGTTTCCAGAAGTGGTACGATTTTTTTCGAATAGTTCAAAAAACGCATGGCGCTCATTTGGAAGATTCCTTTGTATCATCACGAATCAGATACAGTGGACGATGTTTTACCTCGGAATAAATCCGCCCGATATATTCACCGATTACCCCAAGACAAATCAGATTGGCAAAACCAAAAGCAGAAATCGTGATCAGTAAGCTGCTCCAACCCGGAACGAGCGGGGTTTTGCCGAGTATGTACATTACCGTCGTCCAAACCAGGTAAGAGGCTACAATCAGCATGATAAACAGTCCGACCAGATAGGTGGCGCGCAAGGGCAAATTTGAAAAAGAAACGATTCCGTCGGCCCCCAGAAGAAGCATTTTTCGCAGCGGATACTTGGTTGTGCCCGCCTGACGCGGAGGACGTTCGAAATAAACTTTGTCGGTCTTGAAACCGATCCACCCGGCCATCCCGCGAAGAAGTCTGTTTTGTTCCGGCATGGAATTCAACGCATCCAGCGCCCGCCTGCTCATTAAACGGAAATCGCCGCAATCCTTTTCAATAAAAGAGAGCCCAAGCATTCCGAGAATCCGGTAATAGAGCATTGCCGTGAACCGCTTAAACAGACTTTCGGATTCCCTTTTTCTCCGAATCGCAAATACGACATCAGCTCCGGCGCGCCATTTCTCCACCATGGAAACAATCAATTCCGGAGGATCCTGAAGATCGGCATCAATCGAAACCGCGGCATCACCGGTGCATTGCTGATATGCGCAGCTCAATGCGACCTGATGTCCAAAATTTCTTGACAGGGCAATTCCCCGGACATCTGGATTGCTCGCCGTCCATTCCCGGATCAGCGCCCAGGTCAAATCCCTGCTTCCATCATCGACGGCGATGATTTCGCATTCGACATTTTCATGTTGCAACCTCTCCGCAAGCTGATTGACCCTGTCTTTCAACAAAGGAAATACTTCTGCCTCATTGTAACATGGAATCAAAATAGAAAGCCGTTCCATAAAATTTATTCTCTCCTAAAAATTCTGTTATCTTAAATTTTCCGTATATCCCATCTACACATTAACTCTTGGGATCGTTTCCCTTCTATTCAGAGACCTTATTTTTTATAAAATATTTCGAGATTAAGTGTTTTTGTTATGATTCAATAAAATTCGGAATTTATTGTTTTTCCTTTTTCAGGTCAGAAAACAATTTTGGCGAAAGATAAATGCTGGTTCCCGGCATTGCCCCCTGCACGCGTATACAATGTTCGTTCAAAAAACGATTTAAGTTTTTTCCGAAATCACGATTCCATAAATAACGCTGGAAGATCATGTCATTTTCAGAAATACAAACCAAAAAACGTTTCTCTTGTTGATTTTCCAATTCACGAACAACATTTATCGCCTTGGGGATTTCATTGATATAGGCTTCCGTCCAAGGCAGGTAGAACTGATGATAGGAGGCAGGGAGGCGATGGGAGAGAAAATATCCGCAGGGATGATAAGGATAGAAAAGTACCCTGTCATCTGGTTGAGTCAAGAGTTGAACCAGACCATCCGGGTATGGAAATTTGGTATTTCGAAATAATTTATTGGCGTATTCCCTTACAAAAATCAAACTGGAGAACAATAAAACTCCGTACCCAATCTTATGAAACCAACTTCTCTTTCGGAAAAAACCTAGAGTTGCCGCGAGCAGGATCAACGCGAAAAAAAATGATCCCGCTCCATGGAAAGATACTATTCCGCGTGGCGAGCAAAAAAGAAAAGTCATGAAAATCAAAAATATCTTGAACAATAAGATGGTTCGACTCTTTTGTGTCGGAATCTGATGTGCCGCCTCCATCCGGCGGTGGATCATCTTCAGGCGAAGAGTCTTTTCGAGCCAACTCAATGACTTTCTCATTGAAGCGATTGATCACTTCCGCAGGAAAACGCTTCCGAAAATGCGTCATCAAGGAGGCGTTGAAAGGCGGTTCGGTTTGAAAATGTTTGAAGCCGAGGAAGTATTGCAGATACGGATTTTCGCTCACAGCATCGACCACCGCACGATCACTCACGCAAAGGATTTCTTTGATGATCAATGCTCCCATCGCCACACGAACATTCAACGCCACTTCGCCGCGTCCACAGCTTTTGAAATGCTTGGCATAATCCGCTTCGAGCTCTTGCCACGGCAAACGTTCTGCCATTTTCACCCAGCGGTTTTCAGGATTCAAACGTCCTTCAAAATACAAGCCGATTTCCGGTAATTCATCTTCGTGACGCGATTTTCGATACATTCCGATTTTCTCCTGCACGGTTTTTCTGCATTTTCACCGGAATAATATACAGCAACATATCACAAATGTACAGTTAAAACTCTTATCTTTAACGTTTTATCTTTCGTTCAGTAGACCCTAAATAGACGGAATCTGGAGTTTCATTGTCCAATGCCGAATAGATACGCCTAGCAGCCTGTCGGAGTGAGATTTTCCGTATTGAGAAATCGATGAGCATTCCGATAGGCGCATGATGCTTGTTTTTCCGTTTTCTATTGTCTGCTGCCGGAATTTTTCCGACCCGGCATTAAATCCATATCATTGATACGGGAATACACTTCCCGTAATCATCATTTTAACTCTTCCGCGGTGAAATTTCTGCAAATTCAGGCAGATTCCCTCCGCAAAGTTTGTGAAGTCGTTTGAAATTGTATGCGGCGGTGGTCAAGTCCCATTCAATGGATACCTTGTCCAGTCCTCGCAATAAAAAACCTCGGAATCCCAGTACGGTTTTGATGATTCCGAACACCGGTTCGACCGTCTCCTTGCGCTTTTTGTAAACAGCGCGTCCGGCTTGGGTTTTCAGGCGGGATGCCATTTTTTCCTTGACGGGAGCATCATCCGGCGGCGGAACGGGTTCCGTTTTTTTCAGCAAGTCTTCCACGGTGCGATGATGGCTTTGCTTTTCCACCGCGCAGTATACCGTCGGGCCATTATCGCCCTCGACTTCAAGCACCGCCATTTCGCTGAAATAGCCGGTGTCGGCGCAAACCGTGTCGACCTTCCGGATTGTCGGATCGACACTTGCCGTCGCCACCGGGAGTTCCTGTTTGTCATTGGCATGTGCGGTGACATATTGCCCCACGATCAACATGCTTCCCTCCGTGTCCACCGCCGCCTGAGCGTTATACGCTTGCTCATAGTGTTTGCCGTTTCCCGCTTTCATGATCCGGCTTTCCTCATCGGTAAAGTTATACTGCATGTCATCCGGCGGCGTTTCAGACGGCGGTTGCGGCTCCTTTCCTCGGGGCTTTTTCCCTGCCTGACGCTCAGTCTCCCGCTTCGCTTTTTTCGCCTCGTACTCCCATTCTTTTTCCCGCCGCGTCTCCTCATAGCGCTCTTCCATGGTCCGGCACGCCCGTTTCAGCGCCGCTTTCCGATCTGCCCGCCGTTTGATCTCATCCGGCAATACCAATCCGTCATCCAGCGGGGCGCTGTCCGCATCTTCCGCTTTTTTCACCAATTCCTCTATCTCTTGCTCCAGCTGGGCGATCATTTCTCCCGCACGCTTATAACTTACCGCCGCATGCTTGCTCGCGTTGGCTTTGATTTTCGTTCCGTCTATGCTGATACCGCCGATTTTTTTCAGGTGCCCCAGTTCGACACCCAGCAGCAAGACCTTCGTAAACACTTCCTTGAACGCTTCCCGGTTCTTCAGCCGAAAAGCACAGATCGTATCATGATCCGGATGCAGGTCACCCCCGCAAATATACCGGACCGCTATATCCGTATAGGTCGCATGCTCGATCTCTCGCGATGAAAAGCGCTTCGTCGCATAGCAATAAATCAGCAGCGACAACATCATTTTCGGCGGGTATTGCGCACTTCCACTTCCGCGCTCATTTATTTCAAATCCCTTTATCTCCAGCGCTTCCACCGCATCCACGATAAAATGTACCATGCTGTCTTCCGATATCCAATGTGCGCATAATTACGGACACTACCTAAATCGGAAGTCGTTCAGACAGGAAACCCGTCCGCGGGCATCGCTGAAAGTTTCGCCTTCAATTATTGTTACCTGTTTCAAAATACATGTTCTCTGCATGGTCTACCCTTTTTGCTTGTTTTTCTTTGAACTGGTCGTACGTATATTTTCCTACCGTTAATTCCGATGGCAACGCCATATCTTCGTCCAAATCAAGACACCTGATTTGTCCCGGTGCAAATTCCCGATAGCGGTAGTGACTTTCCGGACATATCATAATACCATCCTTATCTGGATTCTGTAATAAATGCCCGTGTCGGCTCATCCAGCCTTTACAACGTCCTGGGACGCCTACCACTAATCCATAATCAGGCACATCTTGCGTCACAACCGCACCGGCCGCAATGAATGCATAACGGCCTATTGTTATTCCACATACGATTGTAGCATTTGCTCCAATGGTAGCTCCGCGACGAATCAAAATTTTTTCATACAACGAATGTCTTTTGATTTGGCTTCGTGGATTAGTAACGTTAGTTAGAACGCAACTGGGGCCTAGAAAAACATCGTCCTCCACAATAGTGCCCGTATATACAGCAACATTGTTTTGAATTTTTACATTATTACCGATGATTACGTCATTTGCTATATTTACATTTTGTCCCAAAATACAGCGAGCACCGATTTTCGCACCACTTTGAATATGACAAAAATGCCAAATCTTCGTATCTGAACCAATGTCCACAGGTGCATCAACGTAAGCCGATTCATGTTTGAAATAGTTACTCATTTGATTGTTCTCTTTAGAGTTTTTTGTCAATAGGAAAGCATTTCCATCAAACGAATCCCGGAAATAACATCCTCTTTGCATGGAAACATATCAAAACGATCTTTTGATATGTATTCATACATTGTATTATGACCTTTGCCGTATTGATGATCCAACTTAAAATCCATATCAGGCTTTTCGAGCCCTTCTACGTTCCAATAGTCAATCTGATTCAAATTTGTCCCTGAAAGACGGATCGTTCCCTTTTCTGCTATCAGAGTAAATTCAGTTAAATAATTACTCTTGTACACATTCACAGTGGCATTAATTGTGCCTATCGTACCGATTTTAAAACGCATTACAGCTGAAGCACTGTCATGAACGTCAAAGCCACGCATATCGGAACCAAATCCTTTGTAGCCATCAACTTCGCCGAAAAGATAATGAACCATATCCACATAATGACTTGCCTGCGTATAAAGAACACCGCCATCAAACTCGGCTGTGCCATGCCAGTCAACCGCAAAATATTCATCATTTCGGTTCCACAAAATATTGCAGATGAATTGATATACCCGGCCCAATCGCTCTTTCTCGAGCAAATCTTTCAAAAGTTTTACCAGCGGATTATAACGATTTTGAAAAACAGGAAGCAACGTCTTCCCGGCTTTTTCGACCCGGCGGAATACTTCATAGGCTTCGCGTACAGTCAGAGAAAGAGGCTTTTCACATATAATATATGGAATATCTGTTAATTCCGCGATGTTTGATACATGTCTCGGGTGCAACCCCGATGGTGTAAGAACGGAAGCCGCATCAAGGTCTTTCCCATTTAGGTCCCTATAATCGGTAACATAAGGAACATTCAGCAACGCCGCCGTAGTTTTAGCTCTCTCTGCATCTTTGTCGCATACATAAGCAATTTCAACTCCATCGGTTGCCCCGATTGCTTCTATGTGACGTTTTGAAATACGGCCACACCCCACCAACGCGATCTTTTTCATATTACTTCTCCTCAAAAAAAAGTTTTATTGCGGCCGAAACACTGACAATATCTTCATCGGTCATATACGGATGTATTGGCAGACTCAAAACCCGGGCACTGGCTGCCTCCGTTGATGGCAAATTTTGTTGCCCATTTATGTCCCTACAATTCTCAAATGCTTTCTGTAAATGCAGTCCGCATGGATAATAAACCATGCTGGGAATTCCCTTCTCCTTCAGTTTCGCCTGTAGAAGATCACGCTCAGAGCGATCCCTGCAAAGAATTGTGTATTGCGCCCAACTGGAGAGATATCCTTGCGGAATTTTTGGTGTAATGATGGGAAGCTCTTTTAACGCTTCAGTATATTTTGCCGCGTTTGCGTTTATTGCATTGATTTCATATGCTTCAAAGGCTTTAAGCTTCGGCAATAGCACCGCAGCTTGTATCGAATCCAAACGCGAATTGCGGCCGATTCGAACATTTTCATATTTTTCACGACCTTTTCCGTGGACACAGATGGAACGCAACAATTGATTCATTTCATCTTCATCTGTAAAGATTGCGCCTCCGTCGCCATACCCGCCAAGCGGTTTTGCGGGGAAAAAAGACGTTGTGGAGGCATCACCAAATGAACATGCACGTTTTCCGTTGATCGTGCCTCCGAACCCTTGTGCTCCATCCTCTAAGACTTTCAGATTGTATTTTTCCGCAATCTTGATAATTGTATCAAATTTGGCCGGCAAGCCAAAAAGATCAACAGGAATAATCACTTTAGGGATTAATTTTTTCTCATGCAGAACATTTAATATTGCATCCTCCAATGATTCCGGAGACATATTGAACGTCGATAATTCGATGTCTGTAAAAATCGGCGAGCCGCCGCAATACGTCACGACTTCCGCAGTCGACATAAATGTAAACGAAGGAACAAAAACGGCATCCCCGGGTCCAATCCCCCATGCTCTTAAAACGATTTCAAGAGCATCTGTCCCATTTGCACAGGAAATGCAGTGTTTCCTGCCTGTGAATGATGCCAAAGCCAATTCCAGTTCTCTTACTTTTTTCCCTGAAATAAACTGTGTTGCATTGATTACTTCAGCGATTCCCGAGTCGATTTCATTTTTTAAGTGTTCATACTGAATCTTTAAATCTCTAAACTGCATCTTCTCTACCTTCCTTATTGAAGTGAAATTTATGTTTCTCAGTTCTATTGCTCCGAAACTTAACTACTTGTAATTTTAACTTGCATATTTGACTGACTC
>ENA-UOOK01006571-UOOK01006571.1-fermentation-metagenome-genome-assembly--contig:-NODE-6571-length-11030-cov-42.684920_pt1 | contig 11030 bp, 12 predicted proteins | sample MGYA00245777_ERZ724023 | MGnify/ENA primary metagenome ERZ724023 (study PRJEB28704, sample SAMN03018312) | fermentation metagenome | biome: anthropogenic terrestrial biome; feature: soil... | reverse complement strand
AAGTGGCTCAGTTTCTAATGAGCAGAGTGGTTCACTTTTTAGTTGACATTCGCATCCTAGTTTTTACATTAATGTTGCCATATGTAACTTTAGCTAGTGCAGGAATCTACAGACAGTTTTATAGTCCTAACGGAAACTATAGAGTAGATATATTGAATATTCACTCAGGCTGGGCTGGACCTTGGCCTGAAACACAAAATATTGACCATACTAATATTCATGTTTATAAAAAGAATGGTTCTTCTTGGAGGGAAATAGCAAACTATCATGTTTCTGCTAAGACAAATACAGCATCAGGAATAATATGTTATTATATTTACGAGAAAAAAAGTAATTGGTCATCAACAAACTGTAAACCTAATTATGATAAACAAGCTGCTCAAAATGAAATGCAACAAAAGCTTAAAGATAATATAAATACTAAAACCAACTATGAAATGTATGCCACAGTTGCTGCCGTTGTTGCCGTAGCAATTATAGTATGGATAACTTTTCCTTATTGCATTTTAGCTTTAGCTTAGAGTTATATACGTGGAGGAAACATATTCATCTTATTATGTTTTCTTCACGTATCAAAAATATAAAGGGGATTTTTATTTTGAAATATACACATAGATACGATACTAGCAATATATATGAATCTTCGGAGAGAGACAACTGCTTAAAGAAAGCCTGGATAATATTGTCACATTATTTTTGCAGAAAGGCTTGTCAAATGAATTTCAGATATTGGCCCGGTGATTACGAACTATCTCAAAACCCAGATTACGTATCGACTACTTTGGGTTTAAAATCATTATTGCAATATATAACCAAAGTATCTGAAATTGACCATTGTATGGAAGAAATATCGGTGCCTGTTATTGCTGAAACAATCCAAATACTATTGCAAGAAAATAATACAAATATAATCAATCTGGTATCGCCTTGGTTTCATGTTGAATTAATAAATACGGATGGTGATACTATATTCTATTCGGGTGATTATGGCTCAGACATTTTAATGATTTTAACTGATTACGATATTCAGCAACTAACAAATCTGGGACTTGAAATGAATAGTTTCATTAGGCTGCCTGAAATGTAACATCTGGAGGGCGATTGAGGGGGACGGCTCGAAACCGCTGAAAAAGTACCCTTAGCGTACACTTTCGAGAATTAACAAAAATTGTCTTAGTGGACGATTTCCATTATTACGGCTTTTCTGTCAATGCCCTTTGTCGCCTGTGAAACCTCGGATTCAAAATATTAAGTTTATCAGTAGTCTCGAACGCTTCTCTTGTATCAAAGGGGAAAAGCAGAAGAAAGAAACAGGAATCTCCCTTAAGGAGAAGGATAAGTTTATTCATCTAAATGGGACTTTACCCGATAGCCGCGATTATGGCTTAATTATATACGATTATCCTATCGTGCTTTATTTACGGAATAATGTTCTATTGCGTCTTCAATGTATTGGTTCAATGACTTTCCTTCTAGCATAGCCATTTGTGCGGCCTGCTTATGAAGCTCCGGCCTTATTCTTATATTGAAGCTCCCTTTATACATTTTTTCCGGTTCCTTGCCATTCAAATGACATAATTCCAGATAATCTTCCACTGCTTCCTAAAATGCTGCCTTTAATTCACTAACACTGCTGCCTTCATAACTGATGGAATCATTTATGCCTTCAATTTTACCAAAGAATATTTCATCTTCTGTGCTATAATGCACTGAGCCAATATAATTTTTATATATCATTACATCTTTCATGGTTAAAGCACTCCCTGTTTGCATATTGCGAATCAGCCGGGATTGAAGATAATCTGATTTTGAAGATAATCTCCCGGCCTGTGCCGGATATGCATTGTAAGGCGGTGCTGGTTCACATAGTCCTGATAAAGTTTGCAGAATTGGGAATACATGTACGGCGGCTTGCCTGAACGGCGACAGCTATCCACATATTCTTCCCACAGAAGCTTTAACGTCACACCGCTTTTCAGAAGCTCCTTGTGGACATAATCGTAATCAGGAGTGACAAGAACTGGTACCTGAGATTCCTCTGGGAACAGCTGCTGATGGAGCTCCTGATCGTTTAAAATATTCAAGGAATCTTCAGAAACCGGATGTTCTTCCAATGCCTTAAATACCTTTGCCATTGTGTTTCTGGATATTTTTAAAGTATCCGCAATTCTTCGCTGGGGGCACTATAGAGAGCTATCACCGGCAACTCCGTAAGGTAACCAAAGGGAAAAACATATTCCCGACGGACGATATTTCCCCGGAACCAGCTATTGAAGAAAAGCCTCCAGACCCTCTAATATACAAATTATGACCAAATTCAGGCCCTTCTAAATATGTACCATTTGCACATGGGGTATATCCGGGAGCAGCTTGTGCTTCATCCCAATTGTCAACATGAGTACAATAGTTTAACCCGGGATCAGGTCTAAACTTGCAACGGATGATATATCTTGCTATTTCAATACCGAAGGCTCGCCATTGATGTAAACCATAATTCGTTATATGCACAGTATCAGGTTGGACTGGTTCACTTGATTCCATTAATTGATTTGTCCCCAGAGATCCTACAGTTATACAAATACTACTACCATCGGAGAATTTAAATTCCCTTGAACCTTCCTTACCGTCAACCTTAACGCCTTTCAAAACCTCATCTACCTTTTCTTTATTAAAAGCATCAAGACTAAGTATCTTTTCGGCTGCGTTAATATCTCCGTTTTGAGCAGCTATAAGCAGAGTCTGAACTTCTTCTGCTGACTTTGGTTTTTCAATACTATCACTAGCACCTGCAACGCTTGTAATTAGTAGGACAAACAACAATATAAAGCATAAGGTAATAGTTTTTCTATACATAGTATAATACCCCTCTCCTTTTGAAAAGAATTTTGCTTTTTAAGCATTAGATAACAGAGATCCATAATATGCCTATATTTTTTTAATATCATAGATAATTAGAGTTTCATATAACTTGCTTTATTATTACGTAACTTTTAATAGTTGCTATCTAGTTATTCCACCTCCATTCAATTACGGCCGTAATTATATATTGCATATATTAATAGTAACTCCTTTAAAATCCAAAATCTACATATTTCTCCATTTGATACATCAACCGGTCTAGAAACTACATAAATTGGTCTGAATAGCACGGATTTCGGACAGCAGCAAATATTAAACACTCAAAACTAGAAAACGTCATAGATAGGCCTGAATATGTTATTTTCAGGCCCATATAAGCATCATCCGGATATTGTGGGAGGAAATAATCGGTTATTGTTGAATATAAAGTTATATCAGGCGGATTTATGGAGGCTATATATGCATGACATACCCTGGTATATTGCTTTATTGATATCATTTCCGCAGACATTATTGATTATTGAATTTGGATTTCGGCTCTTTAACATCCAACTCAAGACCAAATATGTTCTTTTACTCGGCCTTATAATTGCCGGATTATGTTACCTGATAAGGCCTTTTGCTATTCCTTATGCCTTGAACACCCTTATGCTAATTGCTTTGCTCAGCTTATTATCATGTCTCGTATGCCATATTAGGTTTAAATACTGCTTTATCTCGGTGACTTTAGGGGTCATTATCTGCGGAGTACTGGAAAGTCTGCTGTTGCCGCTGATAATGAAAGTCATGCAAGTTTCTATGGAAGAAGTAGTCGTAAACCCATGGATTGATTTGATGGCTTTCGCTCCGATCTTTATAATAACAGCGATATTGCTGCTCTATACCGTCAAACAGAAATTTATTTTATACGATTTTAGCAATGAAGAAAATAAAAAACACAATACCTTGGGAGCGGTAGCCGCCATCCTTATTCAGACCCTGTTTCTGATGTTAATAAACACCAGCGTCATTGCCGGGGTTGAGTTCTCAGCCTTGAAAAAGGCTATACCATATCTGAATTTAGGGCTGGTTATTATGTGCATCGTTACCTTGTTTATTATTAAAAACATTGAAAACCAGGCTAAATACCAGACTAAGGCTCTTCTGTTAAAGAACCATCTCAACCAGGTGGAGAGTATATTAAAAAGCACTGAGATTCAGCGACACGAATACGCCCGGCACATGCAAACCATACAGGCGCTTATTGAGCTTAACAAAATAGAAGCCGCCAAAAAATATATTAATGGAATTACCAGCCAATACTGGTCCAACAACATACTTTTTCATACCGACCAGCCGGCAATTTCAGCACTGCTAAACAGTAAAAACAGTGTTGCCCGGATTAATAATATTGATTTTGCCGTGGCGGTTAAATGCGATTTATCAAATGTCGCTATACCTGTTTGGGATTTATGCAGTATACTGGGCAATCTGCTGGATAATGCCCTTGAAGCGGCAGCCAAGGATCCCGAACCGCGGGTAGGTATTGAATTTAAGCATGAGAATGGTTCTTATGCGATCTACATCATTAATAACGGCAGCCGCATAAGCGAATCATCCCGAATTTTTGAAGCGGGATATACTACCAAGGGTTCGGAAGGCCGAGGCTACGGTCTCTATATCGTGAAAAAACTGCTGAATAAATACCAGGGTAAAATCGAGATTATCAATAAACCTAAAACCACGATAATTCTCAGAATACCGGGGGCAGGTGATTGTTATGATAAAAACGATAGCCTTGAATATGGCTAAAAACTTGGGCGATATTCTGGATTCAGAGGAAACCATAGAGGTGTATGCTTATGCGCTTCAGTTGGTATTAACTTCAGTACTTAATCTGATACTGATTCTCCTGGCGGCTTTTTGGTTAAAAATCATCCCCACTACTTTGGCCTTTTTAGCTGTATTCATACCTTTCAGGTCATTTGGGGGCGGGGTACACTTAAATACGATTCCGAGGTGTATGGCTGTCGGTTCCTTCTTGATCCTGGGTTCCGCTTATCTTGCTACAGAGACCGGCATTCAACTCTACTGGCTTTATATATTGTTTTTACTTAGCCTGCTATTTACTTTGCTGTGCATTGCAAAATGGGTACCGGCGGGAACTGAAAAAAATCCTGTCAGGGATCCTAAAATAGTACGCATGCAAAAGCGCAATATGCTTATCACTACCGCAGCTGGGACAGGCTTAGTCGATGTCTTTATTCTCTCCGGCTATAATGATCTTGCCTTGGCCATGATAGCTGGAGCAATCATTAGCGCTGTATTGATATCCCCTCCAGGTTTTTACTTAATGGGGTTTATTGATAGGATTCTAAATAATTTTGGAAAGGGGGTTATCAATTCATGATGCGCAAATTATTGGTTTCAGGTTCTTCATTTTTAGCAGCGGCCCTGGTATTCATCGCTCAAACCAACGCTAATTCGCTTAAATGGTTTATACTCTATGAACCGGATATTCCTGAGTCAATGAGGTAAGATGATTAAAGGGACGGTTCTTCTGCCTAATAGTCCACCTTGATTACTTATTCTCCCCTCACCCTTATGTTTTGGCCTAAAAAGCGTTCGTATTCAGGCAAAACTAACAGCCTTGGCGGTATAGTATCTGCTTTAAAAGGGAGCCTGCTCCAATTTTGAACTTTTTGTTCTGTCGGTTGGTAATTAATTGACCAGGTTGGACAAGGGCAACCGCAAGAGCCGCTTAAAGGGAGTATTTTTTCAGTAGCCTCGAACGGTCCTATTGTTTGGCAAAAGTACTGGTAGTTCTATAAAAAAAGAAAGAGAACAATAACATGCCTCTAAAGGCCAGAGAAAAAAGCAGAACAGGAATTTATCATAATAGCCAGGATATACTTTATAGCGGAGAAGATTATCAGAGTTACCGACTGGGGAAAGCATTTATAATATTACTGGCGTTAATTTGCCTTACCGGCAGTTTGGCGGGGTGTTCCGAACTAAAGCCGGTAGATGCCGGCAAGCATAATAATTCTGAGCAGGCAATAACTATGAGAAAATAAGACCCATAATGAAAAAATATATTATGTCCAAAGAAGATTTTCTGCAATTGTATCCCTGTATTGAAAAAAGTTCTTTATATATTTTAACGTAAAAGACAATAAGGGGACAGTCGACTTGTTACGGCACTGCTAGTCTTTTCTATGGCTACCACGGAATCGCAGCAGAAATGCTAAAGGACGGCGAATGAAGCGTAAGCGCGTCCGTAGGTTGATGCAGGTGATGGGGGGGCCTGTTTATGAAGCTCGGGCCTTATTTTATATTGAAGATTCCTTTTTTAGTAGTCCGTCCCTTTGTGTTGTTTGTTCAGGGAGATTTAAAATGGCGTATAACTCTACTCAAATATTCACGAATACAAAAAGTAACACTCAAATAAAACCATTTCTCAATACGTTATCAATAATTATGGCTATAGAATTAGCCATTGCCATAGGAATCATATGGATTCTTACCTCGTCCCTTCCATCTTTTTTAGCTATAGCTGCTATAGTCGTCTTTCTTGAGGTATTTATTCTAGTTTACTATTTTCAAGCAACGCTAAATTCTGCCCATCGTTTAGACGATACCGGAATCATCTTGCAGGTAGGCCGTTATTTTAAACAGAGAATCCCATGGACATATATTGAAGCCATTGTCCCCATATCAAAATCAGTGAAGTCTGATAATTTTCTCAATATTTCAGTCTTGAGAGAAAATGAAAGCTTTTACTGTTTGGGTGGCAAGCAAACTGATTATCTGATCGTTCTTAAAACCCCGTTATTAGTGAAAGCCAAAAGTAAGGATACATCAGGTAAAAAAGGGCTGGTTTCCGAAATCTTTATTAATCTTGATGATAAAGATTTATTTGCTGATAACCTTGCAAAATACATCAATGATAATAGCGTTATGAATAATGTTCTTTCTGTAGCGAATAGCAACAATGCGGAGCTATTAACCCCGCAAAATAAAATAAACATGGCCAGCCGGCAAAATGGTACACCTCATTTAGAGCTTCAGAATATTTCTTATCAATATGGCCATTTTTCAGCAGTAAAAGATTTAAACATAATTGTACAAAAGGGAGAGATATTTGCTTTATTAGGGCCGAACGGCGCTGGCAAATCGACTACCCTAAATATGCTGACCGGCATATTACAGCCTAAAACCGGTAGGATTTTATTAAATGGGCGAGACATATGGGCTAAAGGCAATGAATTATTACGTCAACAAATTTCCTACGTTCCAGACCAACCAATTCTATATCCGCGTTTAACAGCAAAAGAACACCTATATTGCAGTGGTAAAATATTGGGCTTAGCGGATGACATTTTAACCAATCGGATCAATTCATTATTGGAAACTTTTGATTTAATCCCATGGCAAGAACAAATGATTGACACTTATTCCCAAGGAATGCAAAGAAAAGTGTCATTGGCTTTGGCCTTGCTTAACGATCCGGATCTATTAATTGTTGATGAATTAACGAACGCTTATGATGCCAAAACTCTAGCAATCATCAAAAAAATATTTCAAGAACGAAAAGCTAGAGGGAAAACCATACTTTTCTCCGGACATGTCATGTCCGTTATGGAAGAATTGGCAGATTACATAGTAATTGTTCAAAAAGGTACCTGTCTTGCTGCCGGCACTATGAACGAGCTGAAAATACAATATGGAGATACAGATTTAGAAAGCCTATTTTTGCAGCTGACTGAAGCAAAGATAAATTAAGGAAGTAAAAGCTATGCCAATGATTTTATTTTATATGAAAATGAAACAAGGGATTAACAGCCTGTTCATTAACTCCAAAAAGGGCCTAGTTCTTATATTATTGGAGATTATCGGTCTGATTAGCATCGCCTACTGCTTGCAGACCGGTTATCTCAATGCCGCTAGTGCTGGAGATATTCTTCTTTTGTTTTTTTTCATCTTATTGGGAAATAGTTATTTAGCTGCTGAAAATCATCTGAATGCAAAAGTAAATTTAGCGGATATTTTATCAAATGTGAAATCAGCACATATCATATGGGCTATTTATGGGCAGGTTTATTGGAGTAACCTGAGAATAGAATCCCTGTTCCCCATTATTATTTTGCTTATGGGGCAATTACTTTGGCCATGGATGTCATTGGTCACCATCTTGATATTCCCTTTGTCAGCCACTTTATTAGCTTGTTTAGTCAATATTTTGATCAGCCGCTACATCCCTGTGCTTAAAGCTGTCTTTTATTTACTATTTTCATTCATATGGGTTGGAGCTTTAATACTTATATTTATGACATTGCTAAATAAATATCGAATACCTCTCAATATAACGGACTCTCACATCACGGTTATAAACCTAGCTCTTTTCATTATGGCAATTATTATCTTGATCTTTTCTAAACAGATATCCTCTATATGGAAATCTTCTTATTTAAGAACAACAATGTCTTCAGCTACCATAAGAAAGCCATTTCATATATTTAAAAAATTTTGCCTAGTATTTCCGCAACCTTTAGTAGTGAAAGACTGGTTTGTTTTATGGCGTAATCCGGTTACGAAAATCCGCATGGTGGTTTGGCTAGGGCTAATGTTAGTTTTTATGCTAACTTCATTCAAAACCTACTTGCATGACCCTGTATTATTTATTTTAGCAGTATATGTGATTTGGTTAATTTGCTTTGGTGAGTTGCCGGCCACGGCATGGCAAAATGAAGGGCATCAAAAAAGCCTATATTGGCTTAGTGGACTCAAACCAACTGAGATCATTTTTGCTAAAGTTGCTTCATACTTGCCCTCAATTATTTTCACTGGAATAACCGTGTTGATTTTAGGTCATTCAGTCCAATTATCGTGGATTTCTATTTTAGCGTATATCGGCATACTTTTATCAATGACTATCGCTGCAATCATTGTGGCTCAGGCCATATCTGGTTTTAATCATGGCCAAGCTAAAAATATGACAAACAATATTATTCTTGAACAGGTTCCGCTCACAGGCAGTTCCATTATAGCCCTTTGCTCCGAATTAGTGTTTTGTTTATTTGCTTTTGTCTCTATATATTGGATGCTTGGATTGTGTCTGATATGGGCCAGTGTAGCTGTAATTACCCAAAAATATTGGTTGAACAGCAAATACTATTTTGGAAGATAGGACAGAGAGGAGGGATTCGAGGTATCAAAAACCGCTGTCCGCAATTAAAATGAAATCGTGAGAAAATTACTTTCGCTAAGCTGGTTTTTGGCAAAGGTCTCTATAAGGAAGCTTGGATATTAAAAATAATCTTTTAAATACGAGGAGAAAAGATAGGCATGAATGATTTATTATTAAATATCCGTAAAATACCGGATACCTGGAGCAAACAGACAAAGAGGAGGTGTGATATTGATTATGCCGATTGAGTTCCGCAATGTAAATAAATCATTTACGCCAGATACTGTGGTATTAAACAATGTGACTTTTGATTTGGAATGGAAGTTGCCGGATATTTACTTATCGACCCATTTCGTTGGTGGATAAAGAGATGTATATGGCGAAGTCATCCTATAAATATTAAGGGCATTACTCCAATCCTTTCGCATTCCTTGAGATGATCGAACCGAACCCTTGTGTTTTTGGGGTTATTATATATATTTATTGACAGATAAAGAATTTATATTTAAACTAAAAAACAGTTACAATTAAATAATTTTGGTGATAAAGAGAAACCGGACACGGTGGCTCTAAGATAACCAGTATTTTTATAAATGCTTTATTGGTTTAATCAGCTTTTTCGGCTTGACTAATCCGGTTTGGCTATTTGTAGAAGTATTGGCTTTTTTATTTCTTCTGAATTTTGGGATTCCGAGGGGAGAAGGGGAGATATAGTATCATGTCATCAATTTATAACGGTTACTCTCGTGAAAACTCTCTGGACAGCACGCAGGCGTGTAGATTAGATGAACGGCAACGTCGGCAGAAACAACATGAATTAAAAATTTATATGGAAAAATATTTTAAAGAAAAGCTGGGTAAAGGTGTCGATAGTACTAAAATCATTATTTCTAACGATATGCTTATTATTCGGGGTGAACGTTTTTTAACCGAACCGGAAAAGTTTATTGTGGCCACTACCGCCGGAAACGAGGTTGTAAACCAGGCGCGAATGCATGTAGCCAAGCAGCATTCCATTGATAATGTTCCCTATTTTGAAAAATTTTTGGGAGCTGAGGCTATCCACGAGACCTACATGGTGGAAGCTGAAAATGATTTTTGGATGCATGCTATTGTTTTTGATAGGGTTTTAGCCGATTAAACATGATTAAAACTGAATACTATGGTAGATTTAAGAGATACCGTCCGGTAGCTCTGAGATGGACCAATATTTTTATGGCGAAGTTCATCCTCAGGATGAACTTAATAAAGATATTGGTTTTTTGTGGAAAGGAGGTAGTAAGCAAACAAAATATGGCATTTCCCCTGATCAGGGAAGTATATTTCACGGTGATCATGGCCTCTATCCATAAGGAAATACTACTCTAATCGTAAGTAAAAATACCCTAAGGAACAAATTTTAGAAAGGTGGAATTTATAATGGGTAAATTAGATGGCAAAGTAGTAGTAGTGACAGGTTCAGTTTCAGCAATTCCTGGCTTCGACTCTATCGGGTCAGCAACAGTTCGTGAAGTATTAGCTGAAGGAGCAAGAGGGGTAGTTGTGTCTGACATTAACGACAAATTGGGTGAAGCTTTTGTTAAGGAATTAAATGAAAAATACGGTGAAGGACACGCAATTTTTGTTCACACTGACGTATCTCAACCTAAAGATGTTGAAAAATTATTTGAAATTACAGAAAAGGCTTATGGAGTTGTAGACGCAATAATGGCTAATGCCGGTGTGGTAACAGCAGAAGATTTCGATGGAGACCCGGAAGAAGTTTTAAAATCCCGTAAATTTATTCAAAGCATAAATGAAGATGGAGTATTTTATACCGCATTATATGGTTCTCGTTTAATGATCAAACATGGAACCAAAGGTTCAATCGTGATGGTTTCCAGTATTCATGGCGTTGCTGGTCGTCCTAAAGTTGTAAATTGTGAAACAGGTGAAGTATTAATTGAACGTTTCAATTTAGTTCAATATACAATGGGTAAACATGGTGTAGTTGGTTTATCAA
>ENA-UOOK01006570-UOOK01006570.1-fermentation-metagenome-genome-assembly--contig:-NODE-6570-length-11031-cov-3.966381_pt1 | contig 11031 bp, 11 predicted proteins | sample MGYA00245777_ERZ724023 | MGnify/ENA primary metagenome ERZ724023 (study PRJEB28704, sample SAMN03018312) | fermentation metagenome | biome: anthropogenic terrestrial biome; feature: soil; material... | reverse complement strand
CGCAGAATTGTCGATATTATCTCGGATGTAAATATGGCATACAGCGAACACGCCCGCAGATACCTTGCAGAATGCGGTCTGCCAAAAGAGAGAACTTACGTCACAGGGTCACCGATGGCAGAAGTGCTTCATGCAAACCTTAAAGAGATAGAATCAAGCGACATACATCAGCGCCTGGGGCTGACAAAAGGGAAATACATCCTGCTTTCGGCTCACAGAGAAGAGAACATCGACACAGAACGCAACTTCCTGTCACTGTTCAGTGCAATCAACGCGATGGCAGCAAAATACGATATGCCGATACTTTACAGTTGCCATCCTCGCTCCCGCAAACGTCTGGAATCATCCGGGTTTGTCCTCGACAAGAGAGTCATCCAACACGAACCGCTCGGTTTTCATGACTATAACTGTCTGCAGATGAACGCGGTAGCCGTCGTATCCGACAGCGGCACACTACCTGAGGAAAGCAGTTTCTTTACATCAGTAGGCCATCCGTTCCCCGCCATCTGCATTCGCACATCCACAGAGAGACCGGAAGCGCTGGACAAAGCCTGCTTCTTCATCGCCGGAATTGACGAAGCATCACTCCTTCAGACAGTTGACACCGCAATCGAGATGAATCGCGCCGGCGACCACGGAATACCCGTCCCGGACTACACAGAAGAAAACGTGTCAACAAAGGTGGTGAAAATTATACAATCCTATACGGGGATTGTAGATAAGATGGTTTGGAGGAAATAATAATAAATCATGTCCTATACATCATTTGAGTTCTTAATATTCTTTCCGGTAGTTTTTTTAGTTTACTGGCTCCTATGCAGGAAAAGCAAGACACTGCAGAACGTGTGGATTGTGTGTGCAAGTCTGTTTTTCTATGGATGGTGTGATTGGAGGTTTATGGGACTGCTATTGGTGAGTGCTTTTTCTACGTATCTGGCAGGTTTATGGATGGAAAAGGAGGATACTAATGATAAAAAGAGGTGGTTAATATCTTTTGGTTCGATAGTGTTGAATTTAGGGATACTTTTTTTCTTCAAGTATTATAACTTCTTCGTTCAGGCTTTCGCTGACGCTTTTACTCTCTTCGGAAAAGAATTGTCGGTATCAACTCTTAATATAATTCTTCCTATAGGAATCAGTTTTTATACATTTTCGGCATTAAGTTATTCAATAGATGTTTACAGGAGGAGGGTCAATACTACAAAAGATATTCTGGCGTATCTGGCATACGTACTCTTTTTCCCGTCATTACTAAGTGGGCCCATCAGCAGAGCTGCGAAACAACTTCCTCAATACTTAGAAAAGAGGGAGTTTAGGTATGCGGAGGCAGTAAATGCTTGTAAAATAATTTTATGGGGGGGGGTGCTTAAATTATGCGTAGCGGATCGTTTGGGAATTTATGTAGATGCTGTTTACGGAAATATTGCACAGCACAACGGAACGACTCTATTTCTGTCACAAGTATTATACACGATTCAGATATATGCAGATTTCGCAGGGTATTCATTAATGGCGATAGGTTGTGGAAAACTTTTAGGAATAGAATTACAGACTAACTTCATAAGACCATATTTATCAAAGACAGTAACAGAATTTTGGAGAAGATGGCATATATCACTCACCACATGGTTCAGAGATTACATCTACTTCCCATTGGGAGGAAACAGAGTAAAAAAGATGAGATGGATTATGAATATTATGATAGTTTTCATAATCAGTGGTCTTTGGCACGGTGCAGCATATACTTTCCTGATATGGGGCGCACTGCACGGAATATGTATGATTCTCGAAAGACTTCTTTACAGAGATAAAATGAAACAAATAAGCGATAGAATAACTTTTCCCAATGTAATAAGAATCTTTATAACTTTCAATATCGTTTCTCTCGCTTGGATATTCTTCAGGACAGCCAACATAAGCGATGCTTTCGAAATTATAGGGAAGATATTTACTTCCACCGGAAAGATATTTTTAGATGCAGATTCTATGGTTTATGGTTTCGCTTTTGTCGCACTGCTTTTCTTAAAGGATTTCATGGATGAATTCTTCCCCGGGAAGGTACTGCTATTCAATAATAAGCATTTAGTGGTCAGATGGATTAGTTATGTGGCAGTTGTGTGCCTGATTCTGCTTTTTGGTGTGTTGGACGGAGGGTCATTTATTTATTTCCAATTTTAGAGGGTGATGAATAAGACATTAAAGACATTTCTTGTAAAGGTGTTGATTATTATGGCTGTCTTGGTCGTAGTGGATCAGGGAGTAGGGGTGGCTTATAAATGGTTGAGAGGGGAGGCGTTGGAAAGGAATCCGTATAAGGAAAATCAGAAATTAGCTTTTATGGCAGAGAAAATCAATACGGACGTGGTGATAGTGGGAGCGTCTGATGCTTCGCATCATTACATCTCTAAGATGATTGAAGACAGTATAGGGATGAGCGTTTATAACTGCGGTCAAGACGGATGTTTTTTTATCTACCAGAATTGTGCAATTAATTTGATGATTGAGCGCTATTCACCAAAAGTTATTATTTGGGAGATGATGGAAGATTGCCTTTCGGGTGACATAACATCTAATCATGAGTACCAAAGCATAAACCTTCTTTATCCTTATTATTCAAATGACTATTGTCACAAGGTAATAAATGAGAAAGATAAATATCAGAGATATAGAATGCTGTCAATGATGTATAGAAATAACTCTTACTTGAGAAGATACATTTTTTCTCTAATTAAATCAAAGTCTTCAAATGATTCGGCTGGATATGAACCTCTTTTTTCGGCTGTGGATAATTATCCATCAATGCTGATTGAAAAGGATATTCATCAAGATATTAATGAGAATAAAGTGAAAATGCTTACTAAGACCATTGAAAATTGTCGGAATAAAGGAGTGAAACTCGTTTTAGCTTCTTCACCGGGTTTTACAGATGGGACTGTATTTAGTTCGCTTCAATTCAAGAAGTTAGAGGAAGTGGCAGCTGATTATCAATTGCCTTTCATTGAATACTATAAAAGACAGGACTTATTCAGAGACTCAACACTTTTTAAGGATGTAAGTCACTTAAATGATAAGGGGGCGAGGGTTTGGATGTCGTATTTTATTCCGGAGTTAAAAGGGACGCTTTAAGTATGTTCAATCTAAATAAATTCATATCAAGGAATGTTACTTTCCGAAAGGAGAGTATATTTATGTTTTTTGGTTGACTTAATTATATATATATGAAAACTGCACTTATTACAGGTATTACTGGTCAAGATGGTTCGTATTTGGCTGAACTACTTCTGGAAAAGGGGTATGAAGTCTATGGAATAATACGAAGGTCTTCAGTATTTACATCTAAAAGGTTAAGACCCGAAATATGGAACCATGAAAATATTCATACTTTTCATGGCGATTTGACAGATTCGAGTAACCTTCATAACGTTCTATTGAAATCGCAGCCGGATGAAATATACAACCTTGGTGCTCAATCTCATGTTAAGGTCTCTTTTGATGTTCCGGAGTATACTGGAGATGTGGATGCAATGGGAACTCTAAGATTGTTGTCTGCTATTAACGATATTTGTCCGAATTCACGCTATTATCAAGCATCAACTTCGGAACTTTTCGGAGGAATTCCAGAGACTGCTCCTCAGAGTGAAATGACACCGTTTTATCCCAAATCACCTTATGGGGCAGCAAAACTATATGCGTATTGGATTACGGTCAACTATCGTGAATCATATAATATGTATGCTTGTAATGGCATTCTTTTTAATCATGAATCTCCTCGCCGTGGAGAGACATTTGTAACAAAGAAAATAACCAAAGCAGTAGCAGGTATAATTAAAGGAAAAATAGATAAAATATCTTTAGGTAATCTTGACGCCAAACGTGATTGGGGATATGCAAAAGATTATGTGGAGGCCATGTGGCTTATCCTGCAACAAGATAAACCAGAAGATTTTGTGATAGCTTCCGGAGAAACTCATACTGTTCGTGAATTTGTCGAGCTGGCATTTAAAGAAGTGGAAATAGAGATTATTTGGGAAGGTAAGGGTGTAGAAGAAAAGGGGAGAGACAAGAAGACTGGAAAAGTATTAGTTGATGTTAATCCGGTTTATTTCAGACCTGCAGAAGTAGATCTTCTCTGGGGTGATCCTACCAAAGCTAAAGAGAAATTAGGATGGATTTCAAAGACTTCCTTGAAAGAACTCGTTCATAAGATGGTCAAATATGACTTGGAATATGATGATTACGGAGGAAATGAATTATAAATTTTTAAATTATCAATATGGATGTACGAGATTTTGAGATTTGGAAATCTGAAATAATACCCGATGTAGTATTGTTTCGCACACAAAAATTCTCTGATTTAAGAGGTAGCTTATATACTACATTTTATAAAGATGTAATGGAGAATTATCTCCCGGATAATTTGTATTTTAAACATGATAAATTTGCGATGACATTCCATAATTGTCTCCGTGGCATTCATGGTGATACTAAGTCTTGGAAACTTGTTACCAGTGTTTTTGGAGAGGTATATGAGGTTTTTGTTGATCTTAGACCTGACTCTTCTACATACAAAAAGTGGGATAAAGTTCTGATTAATCAGGATAACCAGATATCAGTGTTGCTTCCTCCTGGATTAGGCAATTCGTTTTATGTTACTAGTGAAATTGCAATGTATCACTACAAATTGGCTTATAATGGAGAATATTTTGATGCAAAAGATCAGTTCTCTCTAAAATGGAATGATCCCGAGATAGGAATAGAGTGGCCATCCAAATCTCCAATGCTGTCTGATCGGGATAAATAATTTAATGATATGCAAAAAATTGAACACGATGGCTACTTGGTAGCCGTTATTTACAGAGACTCAGATTGGATAGAGGGTTTAAACTTTGTAACTCCAAATAATCTGTTTGTCCAAGTTGGCTCATGGTGGTATAAAGCCGGTAAAAAATTAGCTTCACATATCCATAATGATTTTGAGCGAGTTGCTTCACGTACTCAAGAGATGACGTATGTCAAAAAAGGTTCGATGAAAGTCCTTCTCTATGATGAACAGCGAAATTCTATAGGAGATTTCATCCTTTATGAAGGGGACTTGGCAGTATTTGCATATGGGGGACACGGTTATGAAATTTTGGAAGATGATACTAAAATCATTGAGGCCAAGAATGGCCCTTTTATTGATGTTGACACAGATAAAACAAAATTCTAATGAATACAGATAACATATTCTTTGATGTGTCAAAGTTGAAATATTGTGGTAATAATGTTATTATTGGTAAAACTGTTAGGATTCGTTATCCGGAATTTGTAGAGATTGGAGATAATGTCATTATCGACGATTTTACTTATATCTCCACAAAATTAAAGTTACACAACAATGTTCATATAGCTTCTGGCTGTAAAATAATAGGTGGAAAAGATGCATTTGTTGAGATGTTTAATTTCTCTACTTTAGCTCCAAATGTTGTTTTGGCTGCAGGGAGTGATGATTATATAAGTGGAATAGCAACACCAACTGTACCAATAGAGTATAAAGGCAATGTGGCGATTGGAAAAATCATTATTAATAAACACTGTATCATTGGTAGTAATTCTGTTGTATTGCCAAATGTCATATTCCAAGAAGGAGCTTGTTTAGGAGCTCTTTCCTTAGCAAATAAAGATTTGGAGAAATATAAGTTGTACGCGGGAATTCCTGCTGTATTGCTTAAGGAACGAGATAAAAATACTATTCAAAAATTGGAAGATGAATACTATGGAGCAACAAAGTTGGAGAATAGCTGAATTGCCAAAAGTTAATAATCGGTTTAATAATTTGATCGTCAAGATGAACCGGTATGGAAATTTGCCATTCAACGGTATGGCTGACTTGTATAGAAGAAAAGCTATAAGTATGTTGACATCCATGCAACATGTGCGGTTTGATTACGGCTTTTATTGTTTATTCGGAAATTTAAAAGGGATAAGAGATGGATGCGGAGGTGTTTGGTTTACAAATACATATATATTAGATTATGCTCCGGTTTATTTTGGAAATCATATAACTATTGGCCCGGATGTGAAACTAATTACAAGTTGGCACGAGACTTCTAACTTTAATATAGTAAATGCGAAGCCGATTGTAATTGAGGATAATGTGTGGATTACTATGAACGCCATAATAATGCCTGGCGTTACTATCGGAGAAAATTCTATTGTGGCTGCTGGTTCCGTTGTGACAAAGGATGTTCCACCAAATTCTTTAGTAGCAGGAAATCCGGCAGTGGTTAAGCATCAAATAGAACGTTTGTATCCATATTGGACTGATTTACAGAGAGATGTAGTGTATGGGGGGGGGTAAAAACATATTCTAAAAAAATAATGAGGATACCTATACGAATTATTAATGCGATTATTTATAGATTAATATGATACTTCAAATGGAACCTTGGTTTGCCGAAGAAGAGAGGCAGGCCATAAACGATTATATGGCAGAAGGCGGTTGGCTGACTGAATTCAAACGCACTGCCGAATTTGAACATAGAATAGCCGACTATACAGGTGCAAAACATTGTATTGTTGTCAATAATGGCACTATCAGTTTGACATTGATGGCTTTGGCCGCTGGAATTAAGGCAGGAGACGAGGTGATTGTTCCAAATTATACAATGATTGCAACACCAAATTCTGTAAAAATGTTTGGCGCTGTTCCCGTATTTGTTGATGTTGAACGAGATACTCTTTGTATGGATATTGAATGTGCAAAAATGGCGATAACTCCGAAGACGAAAGCTATAATGTTAGTTTTGGCAAATGGGCGTTATCCAAAGAGCGGCATTGAGGCTTTTCAGAAGTTATGCTCCAAATACGGGCTTATTTTGCTGGAGGATTCTGCCCAATCACTGGGATCTAAGTATCCGGACGGAAAGCACCAAGGAACTGTCGGACTTGCCGGAAGTTTCTCTTTTTCAGCTCCTAAGGTAATATCTACAGGACAGGGAGGTGCCATTGTTACAGATGATGACAAATTGGCTGATAAAGTAAGGAAATTAAAGGATTTTGGGAGGAGTGGAGGTGGAAATGATATACACGACAGTATTGGATTTAATTTTAAATTTACTGAATTACAGGCAGTTATAGGTAATGAACAAATGAAAAAACTTCCATGGAGAGTTGAAAGAAAAAAAGAAATCTACAAAAGGTATATGAATAACTTGTCAAATGTCAATGAAGTTTCTTTATTTAAACAGGATTTGATATGTACTACACCTTGGTTTATTGATATATTAGCAATAAACAGAGATAAACTTCAACTTTTTCTGAAAGAAAAAGGCATTGGTACTAGAGTAATGTATCCTCCGATTAATAAGCAAGAAGCATATAGAGTAACAGGAGAACATCCCATATCTAATAAAGTTGGAGAAAATGGCCTTTGGCTTCCGTCTGCGAGTCAATTAAAGGATGAAGAGATAGACTATGTAACAGATGCAATCATCGGTTTTTATAGACGATAAGAAATGGTGAAAGTTATCAGCCGGATATCTGATTTTTTTACAATAGGTGACAAAAGAACACTTAATGCAAAAAAAAATATATCTGTAGCTTTTATTTGCAAAGGTGTTTCAATAATTGTTAGTTTTTTAATAGTTCCTCTGACTTTAGGTTATGTCGGGAAAGTAGAGTATGGAATATGGATGATAATATCTTCAATTATTCATTGGTTTTCTTTTTTCGATATAGGATTAGGTAATGGATTGAGGAATAAATTAGCTGAAGCATTAGCTCTGAATGATAAGGAACAAGCCAAAATATATGTCAGTTCTGTCTTTGCCCTTATTCTCCTTATTTCGACAGTAATGTTTGTTGCCTTTTTTATTGCAGCAAATTTTATTTCATGGAATAAGGTGCTTAATACCGATTTGGTGGCGAACAATGAATTGCTTCTGATAGTCGTAATGGTTTTTTTCTTTTTCTGTATAGAATTTGTCTTAAAAGTAGTGTCCTCGGTTTTGCAGGCAATGCAGAAATACGCAGTTAATGATATAATAGGATTATCGTCACAGATATTAGGGTTACTTGCAATTTACATTCTGGTCAAAACTACAGATGGCTCTTTATTTAATCTTTGTTTGGTTTATGGAGGTAAATCAGCAGTCGTATGGCTAATTGCTACTGTCGTCTTATTTTTTACAATTCTCAAGGAATTACGACCTTCGATACAATTTGTGAAAATAAAACAAGCACTCCCTCTGCTTAATCTCGGTGTCAGGTTTTTTATTGCTCAGATTTTATATATAATTCTCACTCAAAGCTCTGTTATTATAATTGCTCAATTCTTTGGACCTTCGGATGTAACGACTTACAATCTGTCGGTGCGATATATGACGATACCGAGTATGGTTTATATGATGGTCTTAACTCCTTTTTTATCAGCCTTTACTGAAGCATATACGAAAAAGGAAGATGATTGGATAAAAAAAACTCTTTCTAAAATCAATAAAGTATGGTTAATTACTACTCTTGTAACAGTGTTGTTTGTAGTGTTCTATAAATTATTTTTCAAATTGTGGGTCGGAAATGAATTAGTAGTGCCGTTTTATTTAATAGCTTGTCTATGTGTCTTTAGTCTGTTTAGTTCATGGTCATCGACATACACATTATTTTTAAATGGAGTAGGAAAAATAAAATTACAAATATATGTAATGACAGTTCAAGCTTGTTTGTTTATACCTCTTTCTTACTTGTTTTTTAAATGTGGATTCGAATTGGCCTCGATAGTGGTTGTACAGATAATTTTTTATGCAATAAGTAGTCTTGTCTTTACACTTCAGTACAAGAAAATAGTGAATAGTACAGCTATTGGTATATGGAATAAATAATATGATAGTCGTAAAAATCAAAGGTGGATTGGGAAATCAACTTTTTCAATATGCTGCGGCACTACAGTTAAACAAGTTATATGGAAACCCTATTGTTCTTGACTTGTCTTTTTTTGAAGAAGAAAAGTTTAAAGGCATATTTAGGTTGGATAAATTTCCAATCAGTTATTCTGTTTCCAATCATGTGTTTCGGAATAAACGAAAAAACCTTATCCGCAGTATAAGAAATAAACTGTTTTATTATTCAAAATTGATTATGGGGAGACCTTATGGCAATGTCATTTCGGGGGATGATCTGGGAAGTAATTATTATTTCAAATTGAAAGAGTGTGCTATCAGTTCAGATGTTTATCTTCTTGATGGTTGGTTGCAAAGTTTCTTTTATTTCTCTCATGTGCGAAATCTGCTGAGTGAATATTTGATGCCATCAGAGATTGATAATACGTTAGTGGATCTTGAGCACCAAATACAAACAGCAAGTTCTGTTTCTGTTCATATTAGGCGAGGGGATATGGAATCGAATAGTTTTTTCAAGGTTCTTGGTGAAGACTATTATAAGGAAGCCGTAGCATATATTTTGAGTAAAGTAGAGAATCCGACATTTTTTGTTTTCTCTGATGAACCTGAAAAGGCTGAGTATCTGTTATCATTCATTAAATGTGCTGCTATTTTTATACAAGAAAACTCCCAACGCTTGGGTTACTATAGTACGATGAATGATTTTATTGACTTCAATTTAATGAGACTATGTAAGCACCATATAATTGCTAACAGCACGTTTAGTTGGTGGCCTGCATATCTTAATAATAGTGCTAATCATATTGTTGTTGCTCCTATTGTATGGAATCAGTTAGGAGGCCCTTCAAGTTTGCTTTATCAAGATTGGCATTTAATTCACAATAAATAGACAAAATGGATAAAATTACTGTAACATCACCTCTCCTTCCTGATTTGGGCGAGTTTGATGAATTATTGAAGGATATTTGGTCCAAGAAATGGATTACGAACAATGGCACTTATCACCAACAGTTAGAAAAAGCGCTGTGTGATTATTTAAAAGTACCATATCTAAGCCTTTTTACTAATGGAACGCTTCCACTTATCACAGCGCTTCAAGCACTCCGTATCACTGGAGAAGTGATAACTACTCCATATAGTTTCGTGGCAACAACACACTCACTTTGGTGGAACGGAATCAAGCCAGTATTCGTAGATATCAACCCTGTCACATGTAATATGGATCCTGACAAGATAGAGGCTGCCATCACCCCAAAGACCACTGCCATTATGCCGGTTCACTGCTACGGGATGCCTTGTGATGTGGAAAGGATAGAGGCCATAGCAGACAAATATGGACTAAAAGTCATCTACGATGCAGCGCATGCATTCGGAGTGGAAATCAACGGAAAATCCATACTGGAAAACGGAGACATGTCTACTCTGAGCTTCCATGCGACAAAGGTTTACAACACACTTGAAGGTGGTGCATTAATAGTAAATGATGATAAGACCAAGAAACGCATAGATTACCTCAAAAACTTCGGATTTGCTGGAGAGACTGAGATTGTTGCTCCTGGAATCAATGCCAAGATGGACGAGGTCAGGGCTGCTTATGGATTACTCAACCTAAAGCAAGTGGATGAAGCAATAGCCGCTAGAAAGGTTGTTGCTGAATGCTATCGGGATTCTCTCAAAGATGTAAAGGGAATACGTTTCATGAATGATATATCTGGTGTAAGACACAACTATTCATATTTCCCTATATTCATCAATGCAGAAGAATACGGAATGACTCGTGATGAGCTATACTTCAAAATGAAGGATGCGAATGTCCTCGGTAGACGTTATTTCTACCCTCTAATCAGTACGTTCTCTACATATCGGAGTCTTGAATCTGCTAATCCTTCAAATTTGCCTATTGCCACTCGATTGGCAGAGGAAGTGATTTGTTTGCCGATGTATTCCTCTCTTTCAATGGAACAAGTAAATAGAGTTTTATTTGAAATTGTTAAATGATTTTATTATGAACCAAATATTGATTATTGGAGCAAGGGGAATGGGAAGAACCATTTTTGACTATGTTTGTGAATTACCAGATTATAATCACAATTATGTCATAAAAGGTTATTTGGATGACAAGTCGAATGCATTAGATGGTTTCTCAGGATATCCC
>ENA-UOOK01006567-UOOK01006567.1-fermentation-metagenome-genome-assembly--contig:-NODE-6567-length-11035-cov-4.023133_pt1 | contig 11035 bp, 11 predicted proteins | sample MGYA00245777_ERZ724023 | MGnify/ENA primary metagenome ERZ724023 (study PRJEB28704, sample SAMN03018312) | fermentation metagenome | biome: anthropogenic terrestrial biome; feature: soil; material... | reverse complement strand
CGCAAAGTTACTGCTTAATCATAGGAAAAAGTTAATTATGCAAAACTCTCAATGTAAACGATGCAAAAAATATGCGCAAAAAGGCGCGTTACACCGGTCTAATCGGATGGCGGATGACGGTTTTCAATTTTGCCGCGTCGCATCTCCTGGGGTCGGACAGATAGTTCATTTCGGGAACGTCGACAATCACAGGTGTCCGGGGAGGCATGTAGTATTCCTTGTATTCTTTCTTGTAGTCGAAGGGCATGGTAAAGGCATCTCCTTTCATCGCTTTTATATCTTCAGGCTCCGCAGATAGGCTTTCTGTTCGTCGCTGATTCGGTAACTCTCAATTGCCTTCCGAATAGTCTTGTTGTGCGTCCACTTTTCCAACCGCCGGTTCTGAATGATCGGCAGTGCGGCATCATATTGCTTGGCCAGCGCGGTGGCAAAGAACCAGGCAACCATCATCTTGACGTAGTATTCCTCCGTCTGTACGGCAGTGACAAGCTCCAGGATCTCCGGCCGGAAGGCATCGCCCAGATAAAAGCTCATCAGCATCTCAATTCCGAACCGGACCGTATAGATCTGGCCGGATTTCAGCCAGCGCTGAATTTCCCCGTACAGCTCCGGCAGGTGCTTTTTGAACACCTTCGGGGACATCAGATCGCAGGTCGCCCAGTTGTCAACATAGGGAAGAAATTCCTCCAGCAGGCTGATCACGGTATCGTAATCCTTAACCTTTTCGATCAGAAACCCGTGCAGGTTGTTTTCCTCGTAATAGTCATGCGGGAGAAGCTTGAGAAATTCCCCGATTTCCGGTTCTCCTGAAAGCTCTTTGGCCAGCTTCCGCAATGCCGGGGTACGGACGCCAATCACGGTATCCGGATCCACCGTGGGGATCAGCTTGCAGTTAAAATCCTTATAGCCCAGGTCCTGCAGTTCAAACAGCTTGGCCTGAATCTTCGCCTGTATTTCATGCATTCGATCGTCTTCCTTTCGTATGGCGGTGATTTGATATTTCCACCCTACTTTAAAATAATCTCATCCGGAAAAGCTGTATTCCTGGATATATTCCACATCTTGTCAATATAAGCAGTAGTATAGACCTGTTCAATGTAGTGATAATAATATGCTCCTTTAGCCGTAAGATAATATACATTATTTCTTTTGACTATTAACCCGGTCTTTAAGCCCACCCATAATTCCAGGCCATACATTTGATTAAGCGGCTTACCAATCAGTTCCTGAAACTTTTGCGGATGAATTTCCATAGCATAAGCATTCCAGAAAAGATAGTAAGCTGCTCTTTGCCTTAAGGTAAAATCTATAGTGAGTGCGGTCGGAACTCGGTCTTGCTCAACTTTCCGGATATAATCATCTAAAGAAAAGGTATTAATCTTAAACTCCCGCCGCAATAAAGTGGCCGCCGAAACCCCAAAACCCAAATAACTATCTCGGGTGATCGATGAATATTTGCCCGTATTCTTTTGTGCAAAGGTCCAGACAGAGGTTCTTTCCCTTCCGGTTCTCCGGCAGTAATTAACGATACTGGTCAGCAGTTTCTTTTTTCCTTTTTCCGGCATTGGTTTGTAATCGTTGTCATTAAAAGTGAAGTCTATAAAGGGATAGGTTGATATTTGGGTGGCACCATTGGAAAAGGCCTCTTCAATATCCTGGAGCAATATATCTTCCGTTTGGCCGGGCAAGGCAAATATTAGATCAACATCAACTACGTCAAAATCGGCCTTTTGCACCAGCCGCAGCCTGGCCGCAAAGTCACTATTTTTCCGGCCTAAAGCTGAAAGGCTTTCCTGGTGAAATGATTGAATGCCGATGCTCACCATCGTAACCCCGGCTCTTTTGATTTGAACTAAAGCTTCCGGATTTATATCATCGGGATGAAGTTCCATCCCGATACCCTGTTGGATGATAAAATATTTCTTCAAACAGTCGATGATGTCTTTTAAATGGTCCAACATCAAAGCCGGGGTTCCACCGCCAATGTACAGACTGGTTACTTTCTTTTTTGTTTTCAACCGGGACCCTGCTATTTCAATTTCTTTTAAAAGGGCCAATTTATACTTTTCAGCAGTTTCACGGTGGTAAACAACTTTACAATAGGGACAAAAGCTGCAAAGACTGCGGCAAAAAGGAATATGGACATAAAGTCCCATTTCCGGCTCATCGGCATAATCCAGATAATTGCCGGATGTATTTTTGAAAACGAACGGCTGGAAAGAACGGGTCAACCATATACGCAGCAGTGAAGTAATTAACATACTTTGAATTCTCCTAAATGTATTTGAGATAAGTTCTGAGCATATCAAGGATTACTTTAACATGTCCGCTAAATACTAAGGCATATTCGGCTACAAAAAAATAGCCGCAGCTATCACACAGATTTTCGATTTCAATACATCTTCCGCAAACGAATTGGTGTCCATTTTCCATCACCACACACTGGTAACAGGGCCTGGGGAAGGTATTCTCAATAAGATAAGGAAAGGCACTTTTCAAATTAAAGATGGGATATTCTTCTTCCAGCAACTCGGAAATCTGATTACAGCAGATTTGTTTTTCATTCCTGGACAGGATTAGTTCTTCCGTATGAGGATACGGGGTATGAAAATTAAAAGAAACCGCCCGGATATTTTTTTGCTTTTTAGCGATATCACCAACTACCCGAATATCATTCCGGTTGATTTTATTTATCGCCATATAGATGCAAATATTGGCCGAAGGCGCATTCTCAACATTATTTATAATGGTATCAAATGTATTCCCGCGAATTATATTATGGTTTTCTCTGCCGCCATCGAGGCTTAGCAGAATCATATCCGCCTCCGGCAGATCCAGGCTAATTGTACCGTTGGTCACTACAACAACAAGTAAAAAGCCCATACTTTTAGCTTCTATTACTAGATCCCGGAGCGTTTTTTCCCTATCCTTCCATAAGAAGGTTTCTCCGCCGCAGAAGAACAGTATACGAATACCCTCCCGGTAGAGCTTTTCCATATCCTCTTTAATTTGCAGATAGGGATAAATCACCGACGTTATATTATTGACCGCGCAATGCTTACAGGAAAGATTGCACTTGTCCGTCAATATGACTGTTCCTAAAATAGGTTTCTTTCTGTGCCAAAGGATGGTGCTGAGGCCAAATGCGGAAAACTGCAACAATGTGGATAACTTCATTAATTTCTCCTCATTTTTTCAATGAAATGTATGCTAGTTCTAGTTAAAAACCAATTCTCTAGTGATAGTAATCAATTCCATCAGACCGGCACAAATCCCTGCCACTAAATATAAATGATATTGAGGATGATTTATATAAAGAGCACTGAAATTTGAAAATGTGCAAAAGAAGCAGATAAACTGGAATTCATAAGGAATAAGAAAAAACAGCTTTTAGTTTTTTGCCTAAAAGCTGTTTTTTGATGTGTTACGCTATACGCCTTTCATTTTCAAACTGGCAAACGGATAGAAATTTTTATTCATACTCGCATGTAATTCCCCGCGCAGGTCGGGATGCGCTATAGCGATTAATTCTTTGGCCCGTTCCCGTCTGGTTTTATTTCTCAGATTAGCGATTCCATACTCGGTAATCACATATTGCGCATAAGTCCGGGGTACAGTAACCGGGCTTCCTAAAGGCAGTTCAGGAACAATGCCGGAAACCAGGCTATCCTTCATTTTTCTGGCTGCATTCAGCAAGGTGATTCCTTTGCCGCCCGGTGACCAATAGGAACCTATCATAAAGTCCAGTTGGCCCCCGGAGCCGCTTATCTGCTGATGTCCCAGGCCTTCTGAATTGATTTGACCGCTTAAGTCCACCATTAAGGCCATATTCATTGCCACCATATTGGGATGTTGAGCGATAAAAACAGGACTGTTGGTGTAGGACGCCGGGTAGATCTCACAGGATGGATTGAGCCTTACATAATCGTACATATCCTTATCACCCATACAGAATGTTGCTACCGTTATTCCTTTATGAATGGGTTTTTTCCGGTTAGTAACTATGCCTTTTTCGACTAGATTCTGCAAGCCAATTGGAAACATCTCAGTAGTAACGCCCAGGTCCTTTTTCCCCTCCAGACCGCTCACTACTGCCTCCGGAATCCCTCCAATGCCCATTTGAATTGTATCTCCGTCATTAATTAACTCCAGTACATATTTAGCAATAGTCTTTTCTGTTGCCGATGGTTCACCTCGCCCAAAATTTGGCATGGGCTGCGAGTTCTCCACGAAATAGTCAAATTCGGAGATATGCATCCAGTTATTTCCGAAAAGAGTGGGCATTTGATCATTGACCTCACCTATGGTAACACGCTGTTTACCTGAAGCCCTGCCTTTCCTGATAGCATCCATCGTATGAAAATTGCTTAAGCCAAGATTGACATAGCCCTGCGCATTGGGCGGCGTAACCATAGCTATAAATACGTCGGACTTGGCAGCATATTTGTCTGCCACATCAAGCGTTGTACACGGTAAAAAATCGGCCTGCCTGGTGCTTCCCATTTTTCGGACTGCTGCCGTACCAAAAGCCGGCGCAAAGTTTATATGCCCGTCAATTTGGGCCATAAATTCAGGATCGTAAAGTTGGGAAGGACGTATTTGTATCGTATCACTGAGCCATACCTCCTGTAACTTTTCCCAACGCTCAAAAATGGCCTTGTACATATCGGGGGAACATTCTCCCACCGCCAGACCGGTGCCAACAAAATCACCGGATTTTATAGTTGCGGCTGCTCCCTGGAGAGTGGTCAATTTTTTTTGATATTTCTTCTCCCAAGTTGACATTATTATCTCCTCCTTGATAGAAGTTATCATGCAAAACTAAATACCGGCCTTGCTGCATCACCGGCTGAATACTTATCTCCCGGAAATACTTTATGCCCTAATTTGACCCTTTTACCGATCAGATCCATGGTGATGGTTCTGTGATCGATATCAATCAGATTTCCAAAGATCCAGGGTCCTTCATCCAGTTCCACCATTACGATGGTTATAGGAAGTTCACCCTCCCGACCCTCCGATCCAATATAGGAAGTAGTGAAGCTGACAATTTTGCCGCTGCCGGCCATTTCGACAATTTCCAGATTAGTACCGGCGCAATGGTGGCAAACCATCATCGGCGGGCAGGTGTACATCCCGCAATCATTGCATTTCAGTCCCAGTAATTTATCTTTCTTGAGAGCTTTGTTGTATTCTTTAAAAGTGAGTTTATATTCCATATTAAAAACCCCCTTATTGGTTGGCATAGATGATGCTGACCAGAACGCCGTCTCCGCCCAAAGTATCCTGCAGAGCATATTTAGCTCCGTCTACCTGTCTGCCCTGATCTACCATTTGGCCTCTTAACTGACGGGTCAATTCATAGGCCTGGGATAATCCGGTCGCTGCCACCGGGTGTCCCTTGGATTTTAATCCTCCGGACATATTAATCGGTATCTTGCCTCCCAGCCTGGTTTCGCCTCTTTCCCAGGCTTCTCCGGCCGTACCGTATTCGAAGAAACCTAATCCTTCGGCTGCAATTAAGGCTGCTATACTGAAGCAATCATGCAGTTCACATACATCTATATCCCGGGGTGTTAATCCAGCCATTTTATAGGCCTGTTCTGCCGCCAGTTCCCGGGCTCTAAGCCTGGGGAGGTAGCGGTACTGAGAACTCAGTTTACCGGAGGAAGCCTGACCGATACCTTTTATATAAACCGGCTTATCGGTAAGTTTTTTGGCTGCATCTTCGGAAGCCAGAACAATTGCGGCTGCTCCATCAGAGAATGGGCAGGCATCATGGAGTTGTATCGGGGTGGTTACCATAAAGCTGTTCAGTACATCAGCTTTAGTGAGCAGTTTTTGAATCTGAGCATTGGGATTTAACATTCCATATTCATGAGACTGAACTGATACCGCTGCCATCATTTTTTTCAGCCGGGGCAGAGGTATTTTATACTTATCTGAATAAAGGTGAGCCAGTAGAGCAAATGCAGCCGGGAATGTGAAACCGGCCGGGTACTCATAACGGCTGTCACCATACATGGCAAAAGTCCTTGTGGCCAGGGGAGTCCCCATGGCTGTAGCCCGTTCCACTCCTCCTACCAGTACAATGTCATAATATCCTGAGGCTACCCATATAAAAGCATCCCGGATGGCTATACTTCCTGACGCGCAGGCGGCTTCAAACCGGTTGGCGGGAACATTAAAACAGCCGATATCGTTGGCAAAGAAGGATTGCACCATACCCTGCCCTTCAGAAAAGTCGCCCAGTACATTACCGACATTTATAGCTTGAATATCCTTCGGTGTTAAGTTTGATTCAATAATCGCATCCATGGCTACCTCGGATAACATTTCCACCGATGTTTTAGGCGAATTGAAACAGAATTTACTGTGCCCTCCACCTAATACAACAACCTTTCTCATGTTTTACTCCTCCTTTTCAGCGCCTTACTTGCAGTCTTCTACTTCGGGGCCAGACGGATCGCTCCATCCAGGCGTATCGTTTCCCCATTCAGCATAGGATTTTCAATAATCTGTACTACCAGCAGGGCGAATTCTTCGGGTTTTCCCAGCCTGGAGGGAAAAGGAACCATTTTTCCTAAGGCTTCCTGGATATTTTCGGGGAGCGCAGCCATCATTGGAGTTTTATAAAGTCCTGGAGCAATAGTGCAGATTCTTATTCCTTCCCCGGCCAGATCACGGGCTACCGGCAAGGTCATTCCGACCAGAGCCGCTTTACTGGCCGCATAGGCAGCCTGACCGATTTGTCCGTCAAATGCTGCGATAGAAGCAGTATTAATGATTACGCCTCTTCCTGCCTCATCGTTTGGTTCATTCCGAATCATTTTTTCAGCCGCCGACCGCATCACATCAAATGGTCCAATTACGTTGATTTCCATGGTTTTTCTGAACAGCTCCAGCGGATGAGTTCCTTTTTTAGTAGCTATCTTCATCCCGGGGGCTATACCGGCGCAATTTATTACGATATCTATCTGCTTAAATTGTTCCAGGGTAAAGTCAATGGCGGCCTGGACCTGAGTGGAAACTGTAATATCGGTCTTAATAAACGCAGCATTTTCCCCCAGTTCTGCCACCAGCGAAATTCCTCTTTCTTCATTCAGGTCCAGGATAACAACCCGGGCCCCTTTAGAGACCAGCAGCCTGGCGGCAGCTTCCCCCAGTCCTGAAGCTCCGCCGGTGATAACGGCAGTTTTACCCTCGATCTTCATGGTTTATCTCTCCTTCCTTTAGAGACCCAATCCTTTGCTTACAACCAGCTTCATAACTTCGGACGTACCAGCGTATATAGTCTGAATTCTCGCATCAGTCCACATCCTGGAAATCGGGTATTCCTTACAGTAACCGTAACCTCCGAACAATTGCAGGCACCGTGCCGCTACCCGGTTTTCCATTTCAGTGATCCAGTATTTGGCCATACTGACTTCCTGTACAATATCTTTGTGCGCCATATGGTTAAGAATCAATTGGTCAACAAAACTTCGGCCCACCTGGATTTCGCTGGCTATTTCAGCCAGGGTAAACTGGGTATTCTGGAATTGACTTAAAGATTTACCGAAAAGCTTTCTTTCTTTAACATAGTTAAGCGTCAATTCCAGGCATCTCTCCGCCGATGCCTGAGCTGAAACGGCAACCATCAGCCGCTCTTGCTGCAGCTTAGACATGAGGCACTTAAATCCGTTTCCTTCCCCGCCCAGCATATTCTCAGCCGGTACCCGGCAATCTTCGAAGAACATCTCAATCGTATCCTGGGCATGCAGACCTACTTTGGGAATTTGTCTGCCCTTGCTAAAGCCAGGGGTACCGTTTTCAATCAGGAAAAGGGTTATTCCTTTGGCACCGGCAGCAGGATCAGTCTTAACCGCGAGGACCACCAAATCTGCTAATACTCCATTGGAAATAAAAGTTTTGGAACCGTTTATGACATATTCATGACCGTCTTTTATAGCCCGGGTGCGCATGGCCGCCAGATCAGACCCGGCTCCCGGCTCAGTCATCGCAACCGCCAGGATTTTTTCTCCGCTGGTAACTCCCGGCAGGAATCTGGCCTTCTGTTCATCTGTACCATAGGTACCTATATAGGGAGCTACGATATCGCTGTGCAGCCATGTAAATACGGCCCTGACTCCCTGTCTGGCTATTTCTTCGGTTTCTATCACTGAATAAAGAAAGTCTGCGCCGGATCCGCCGTATTTCTCCTCCACCCACGGGCAAAGGTATCCATTATCCCCCATTTTGGTGAATATATCGCGGGAAACTACACAGTTTTCTTCCCATTCATCGTAATAAGGCGCCATTTCAGAAGCTACGAATTTGGCAAAAGCATCCTGAAACATTTTGTGCTCATTAGTAAAAGGTAAAATTCTTTCCACCTGGTCTCCTCCTTTGCTGGCAAAAACCTGATAAACAACCCGGTTCAGCAATTGAGTCGGTATCCCCCCCTCCCGCTAAGGATGAAATTGAAAAAATAGTTTTGTACCTCTGCCAATCATTAATCGCAATATCTGTGCCAGGTCTATAAATCCCTATCTTACGGGGTTTGTGGCAATGCCTTAATGCCGGCTGAAGCAATTCAGCCTGATCCCACAACTTGTCCCCACTGCAATTCTGAGGCGGCCAACCGCAACTTTGCAGTCTGAGATAAATCAGGCTGCGGATCGCGATAATCACTAACTTTTGTAAGCAGTGGCTCCCTCGGGACCCGAGGGTTTAGCAGGTATTTTTGCAGGATTGATTTTCAGACCGGCGGCAATTAGGCAGACGGATATTGCAACATTAAGCAGAAAACAAAAAAAGACCTTAACGGTCCATTAATTTTGATTTTTATTTATATTTGGGGGCTGATTTTTTTAGGAAATTATACTACTCTAAAATAATGTCCAATTTATTTAATTTCCGCCATCGCCCGGATATATCCCATACCTGGCTGCTTTTCTCAGAACTGTAGATGGATCTACTTGTAATTGCTTAGCGACCTCGCGGGTAACCTTATAGTGAGCATAAGCCTGTTCCAAAATCTGTCTTTCTACCACTTCGACTGCCTCTTTAAGCGGCAAAACTCCTGAAACCGTTATTTGGGGATGTATTTCGGTGTGATTATTTTTGAGATGCAGGGGCAGGTCCTGGCGGGACAAAACGTTGGCACGGGTAGTTACTACCAGTCTCTCGATGATATTCTCCAATTCTCTCACATTACCCGGCCAGTCATATTCCATAAGGATATCTACTACCTCAGTAGTCAGCTCTTTCTCCAGGTTATATTTTTTATTAAACAATTGGACGAAATGGGCTGCCAGAACAGGGATTTCTTCCTTTCTTTCCCGCAGGGCTTCGCTCTCCCAGGTTGTCATGTCGGAGATGATGGCATCCTCCTCGGTGAAGAGGGGTTCGAAAAGGCCACCGTTCGCATCGAAGCAGGCAGCGTAGAGGATGGTGTCATCGGTACCGAAGAAGCTGCTAATGGTACGTTCCAGTCGTTTGTGATAGTCCTGTGTTCCGCAGATGAAGCGTACCGACGACATGCCATAGCCACGCTCTCCGAGCGCTTTCGATGCTGCAGTGATCAACCGCGGATGATCAGATAACCCAAGGTAGTTGTTGGCACAAAAGTTAAGTACCTCTTGTCCCGACTCCACCCTGATCTCCGCACGTTGGGGGGTGACGATAACCCGTTCCCGCTTGTATAACCCTGCTTCCTCAATCGCCTTCAGTTCGGCTTGCAGGTGTTGTTGCATTTTTCCGTACATGGTTTGATAGTATTTGGTTTGATGTTCAAAGCTGATTGCTGATTGCTATTCCGTCTCATCTGTAAGAGATGAAGGAAGTGATTTCTTCGCCTTCACACCCAGCTCACGAAGCTTCTCCACCTGTCCAATCAGGTTGCCCCTACCCGATTTGAGCTGTCCAATGGCGTTCTCATAGCTCCGTTTCGCCCGCTCGAGATGGGTGTCGATCTCTGTGAGCGAGGCGACGAAGTTGACAAACTTGTCGTACAGGGCGGCACCCCGTTCGGCGATCTCGACGGCGTTACGGTTTCTCGCTTCCAGAGATCAGCGATCAGCTTGAGGGCAGCGATCAGGTTGGTGGGACTGATTAGCAGGATCTTCCTGTCGTAGGCATACTGCCAGAGCGACTCCTCATGTTGCAACGCAAGCAGGTAAGCCGGCTCATTGGGGATAAACATCATCACAAAGTCGAGCGTTTGGGCATACTCCTGGTAGCTCTTACGGCTCAGCTCATCGATATGTCTTCTCACCGACCGCAGATGTTCACCCACCAGTTGTTTCTGCTCCTCAGGATCATTGCTGCCCGCATAGTTGGTATAGGCAGTGAGTGACACCTTGGCATCGATGATCACCCTTCGCTCATCGGGGTAGGTGATGATCACATCAGGCTGCATCCTGCTACCCTGTTCGTTGGTGAGGGTGTTGCCATGGGCGTCGCGCAGGAACTCCTGTACGAAGTACTCCCGTCCCTTTACCAGTCCGGAGCGCTCCAGAATGTTTTCCAGGATCATCTGCCCCCAGTCGCCCTGGGTCTTGCTGTTTCCTTTGAGTGCGTTGGTCAGGTTGACCGCCTCGGCGCTGAGCCGGTCATTCAACTCCCGCAGCTTCTTCACCTCCTCACCCAGCGAGAAGCGCTCCTTGGCCTGCATGAAGGCGGCGAGCACCGCGCGGTAGACCGGCGCTTTCTCGGCGATCAAGTAGGCGAAGGCGCGGATCTGTCCGGGGGTGGAGGGCATAGGGCGACGAAGTGGGTTTGCCGATAGAAGTTTGGCCGGGGCGCGGTGTCAACTGCTGAGCAGGCGGGACGTTGCCCGAGGTGCCTTGCGCCTTCGGCCAGGAACCGGCTCGACCGAACCGAGCAAGAGCACGCTCGCGGGCAAGGCCGGCATCGATTCGCGGCCCGTCGAAGCTCGCGCGCTGGACACGGGTCTCGAGTCACCACGCCATCGACGCGCCGGCGTCCGCCCTCGAAGTCTCCCCAGGAGCAGGAGACCGCAGCTCGCGACGCGAGTTGGCGGCGCGCGAGG
>ENA-UOOK01006566-UOOK01006566.1-fermentation-metagenome-genome-assembly--contig:-NODE-6566-length-11036-cov-3.796649_pt1 | contig 11036 bp, 9 predicted proteins | sample MGYA00245777_ERZ724023 | MGnify/ENA primary metagenome ERZ724023 (study PRJEB28704, sample SAMN03018312) | fermentation metagenome | biome: anthropogenic terrestrial biome; feature: soil; material... | reverse complement strand
TATATATGATATTGGCGGAGGAATTCCAGAAGGTAAGAAGTTTAAAGCAGCACAAACTGGAGGACCTTCAGGCGGCTGTATTCCTGCAAGTCATATTGATACTCCAATTGATTATGACACACTTATTCAATTAGGATCGATGATGGGTTCAGGTGGACTCATTGTAATGGATGAAGACAACTGTATGGTAGATATAGCAAAGTTTTTCCTGCAATTTACTGTTGATGAGTCTTGTGGAAAATGTCCACCTTGCCGTATAGGAACTAAAAGGATGTTGGAGATTCTTGAAAGGATTACTGGTGGAAAAGGTGAAGAAGGCGATATTGAAAAGCTTGAAGTCCTAGCAAAGAACATTAAAGCATCAGCACTTTGTGGACTTGGTCAAACATCTCCAAATCCAGTTCTTAGCACATTGAGATATTTCCGTGACGAATATGAAGCACATGTAAAAGATAAAAAGTGCCCTGCTGGTGTTTGCAAATCCATGATGCATTATGTAATTCAGGCAGATCGCTGTAAGAGTTGCGGAATTTGTGCTAGAAATTGTCCTGTTAGTTGTATTAGTGGTAAAAAGGGAGAGCCCTATGTAATTGATGAAAATAAGTGTATAAAATGTGGAGCATGTATGTCAAAATGCCCATTTAAAGCTATATTTAAAAACGCTTAATGAAAGGAGGCGCCAATTATGGAAATGGTAAATATTACAATTGATAATATAAAAATTGAAGTACCAAAAGATTATACAGTTTTAGAAGCTGCGAAGCATGCAAATATATCAATACCAACCTTATGCTTCTTAAAAGATATAAATGAAATAGGAGCATGTAGAATGTGTGTTGTTGAAATACAAGGTGCAAGAAGCCTTCAGGCAGCCTGCGTATACCCTGTTTCAGAAGGTCTTGTTGTAAGAACACAAACTCCTGCTGTAAGGGAGGCAAGAAAGGTAACTCTAGAGCTTATTCTTTCTAATCATGACAAAAAGTGCCTAACTTGTGTAAGAAGCAGAAATTGTGAGTTGCAAAAGCTTGCAGAAGAATTGAATATTAATGAAATAAGATTTGAGGGTGAAACTCATCATATGCCTTTAGATAACTTTTCACCTTCGATAGTGAGAGATCCAAATAAATGTATATTATGCAGACGTTGTGTAAGTATGTGCAAAAACATACAAAAGGTTGCAGTTATAGATACAGTTGGAAGAGGCTTTAATACAATTGTATCATCTGTATTTAATATGTCACTTAATGAAGTACCATGTACAATGTGTGGACAATGTATCAATGTATGTCCGGTTGGAGCACTGAGAGAGAAAGATAATACTCAAAAAGTATGGGAAGCTTTGGCAGATAAGGATCTCCATGTAGTAGTACAAACAGCTCCTGCTGTTAGGGTAGCATTAGGCGAGGAATTTGGAATGCCTATAGGCTCAAGGGTAACCGGCCGAATGGTTACAGCTCTGAAAAACTTAGGTTTTAACAAAGTATTTGATACCGATACGGCTGCTGATTTAACAATTATGGAGGAAGGAACTGAATTGATTAACAGAATTAAAAATGGAGGAACACTTCCATTAATTACCTCATGTAGTCCGGGGTGGATAAAATTCTGTGAACACAATTATCCTGAGTTCCTGAATAATTTATCCAGTTGCAAATCGCCACATGAAATGTTTGGTGCTGTATTAAAATCTTATTATGCAGAAAAGACAGGTATTGACCCAGCAAAGATTTTTGTAGTTTCAATTATGCCATGTACAGCTAAAAAATTCGAAGCACAAAGACCAGAATTGTCTTCAACAGGTTATGCCGATGTAGATGTCGTTTTAACCACAAGGGAACTTGGCAGGATGATAAGAGAAACAGGTATGAATTTCAAAGATTTACCTGATTCTACTTTTGATGATCCTATGGGCGAAGCTACAGGTGCTGGTGTTATATTCGGAGCTACTGGTGGAGTTATGGAAGCTGCTTTAAGAACAGTTGCTGATATACTAACAGGGAAAGATCATAAAGATATAGAGTATATTGATGTAAGAGGAACAGAAGGTATTAAAGAAGCTCAGATAGATATAGGTGGATTAAAGCTTAAAGCTGCTGTTGCCCATGGCCTTGGGAATGCAAGAAAGCTTATGGACAAAATTAAAGCAGGAGAAGCTGAATATCATTTCATAGAAATCATGGCATGCCCTGGAGGATGTGTAAATGGCGGAGGTCAACCAATACAACCTTCTGAAGTAAGAAGTTGGATAGACTTGAGAGCTGAAAGAGCAAAAGCCATATATGAGGAAGATAGAGATATGGCAATTAGGAAATCTCACGAAAATGAAAAGGTGCAAAAGCTTTACAAGGAATATTTCGGAGAGCCGGGAAGCCATAAGGCGCATGAGTTGCTGCATACTCATTATGCTGCAAGAGAGAATTATCCATACTAATTTGTACTTGGCGCCGCTCGAATTTTTTTGAACAATGGCGCGTTAAATTAAATTAGAAAGCTACTCGGAAATAAAGTGGACATTCCTCAACTTATAAGGAATGTCCACTTACATTATTACCACTACCTTATCAAAACTTAACAACCCTTGGCTCAAATCCTAACTTTTTTGAAGTGGTTATATATTCCTCTTTGGAAATCTTTTCAACAGGCTTTTTAAGTATAGCTATCATAATAGCTTCAATTACATTAGTACCAAAAGATCGACTGTTAAATTCAGGAGTTGTTGTAACTAACATAGCCACTTGCCTATTTCTAAGCTCCTCTACATTCTCCTTTGTAACAGTATTTGTAATAATAATTTTTCCTTTTAAATTATCTGGCATATATCTTTTTATATAATTAAAATCTCCTGCAATAATATCAGCTTCATTATAAAACTTTGCATATTTAATGGGATTCTCTACTTTCTCTTCTCTTTGACCAGTAGGGTACAACATATCAAAAGGTAATTTGGTTACAGCAGGAGCAAAAAGCATTGCAAGTCTGTCTAACCCTGGGAGTGATCTTACTACAAAAGGGACTCCAAGTGTAAAAATTAAATCAGCACAAGTTATTTTACAACCAAGGTCAACAAAAGCTTTAGAAAGAGCATATCTATCAACTGCACATGTCATCATAACTTTTTTCCCAAAAAAATCAACGATACCATTTTTTTGAAGATAATAGAGTGCATAGGGTTCTAATGCATCTCTGAGATATGAGCCATCTGCAATTGGAGTTTTAGACACTGCATGCAACAAAGGTAAGGCACTTTTAATTATGTATGTACGATTTTTAACAGGAAGGTAAATCCCAATACCGCCCATACCAATAGCATCAACCTTACCATCAAGACTCTTGACAGTTTCAAGAAATTTCTCATAGCTTCCATTCATTCCAATTCTTTCAATGATAAACTTTTCTCCTAAAAGCTCCATGTCCACCTTGTGATCTCTGGTAGAAGATCCTAAACTGACACTCACAACATGTTTCAAAAACATCACTCCTAATATTAAAATGGTGACAATCCTCAACTTAAAAGGAATACCTTAACAATGGGAAACTCCCAACTTAAAAGGAATACTTAATTATTGTGAGAGGAGCGTCCCCTTACTTAACAAAAATATTATACACCATAAACGAAAAAAATTCATAAAAACTTGTATTAATAATTTTTAATAATTGCATAATAGTTTAATTTGTATTAAAGTATTAGTATAAGATTCTGCAATATTGAAAGTGGAGGTAAAAGGATGGAACCAAACAGAAAGCCATCAAATTTAAGAGTCGCTAAATACTATATAATTAATGCACTGAAGTTTTATGAATTAAAAAATGAAAAGGTAACCCCAATCATATTTGTTACAATACTTTTTACAAGCTTGGTAGGAGGATTTTTTATAGAAGCTGCAATGAAAGTTGGTAATACCTACCTATATACATTCATTAATTTAATAGTAGTATTTATACTTAATATAGCTTCTACAGTATATCTTCATTCCTTTATAGTTGAGTTAAAAGGTGGAATAGCTTCCTTAAAAGAAAGCATAAGACTAATTTTGAGGAATTTAATAAAAATCATTCTTGCATATTTAACTTTTATAGTTATTCTTATGACAGGCGTGTTTTTACTAGTTTTGCCTGCTTTTATTTTTTATCATATGTTCATGTTTTACCTTTGTTATTTGGTTGATAAAGATCTACGGATAAAAGATGCTTTCAATGCTAGCAGAAATGTTACAGCAGGTAAGAAACTGGAGATATTTGCGATATTTGTCGTCTTCACCTTGATGATCTTTTTCCCTTTGTTTATGATTATTCTTATTACTTCTATTTCTGGAAGTAGCCTTATTCTTAGTTTTGTTTTAACCTTCTTTTCTTCAATACTTACACTTATGCAACAAAGATTGATTTCCATGCTCTATTTTGACTTGGAATATGAAGATACTAACAAAAAAACTTATTCAATGTAGCAGTAAAATTAATTTAGAGGTGAATTATAATGAAAGAAAATTTACTAAACAAGAGAGAAACCCTTAAGTATGTAGGAGATTTGTCACAGTTATTTGGTGTAAAAGATTATCGCTTAGTAGGGGGTAAAGCTGAAGGAGTAAGAGCTGTAGATATAAAGAATGGAAGTGGCTTGGAGTTGACTGTCTTACCTGACAGAGGACTTGATATTGCTTATCTTTCTTACAAAGGTATGAACTTGAGCTATATATCCAAAACAGGAATAGTTGCTCCACAGTATTATAATGATTCTGGGCCAAAGTTCCTTAGAAATTTCCTGGGTGGTTTTCTTACAACCTGTGGACTTGTTCAGGCAGGATCGCATTGTGTTGATCAAGGTCAGGAATTTGGTTTGCATGGCAGAATATCTAATACTCCTGCTGAAGAGATATATGCGGGCACTGAATTCTTGCAAGATACAGCTGTTATGAAAGTAAAAGGAAAAGTGAGAGAAGCAGCAATGTTTGGGGAGAATATTGTACTTAATAGAGAAATTACCGTGCCCTATGGTGAAAACAAATTTATAATATCTGATACTATTGAAAATCAAGGGTTTAGAGACGAACCTTTAATGGTTTTATATCACTGTAACTTAGGATATCCTTTACTTACTAGCAAATCCTATCTACTTTCCCGCTCGAAATCTGTACATCCTAGGGATGAGGAAGCTGCAAAAGGAATTAATGATTACAATAAGTTCCAACTTCCTACACCCAATTATCAAGAACAAGTGTTTTATCATCAATTAAACTATGATAAACAAGGGAAAACTTTTGCTGCCTTAATAAATCCCATACAGCAGATTGGTCTGGCTATTTGGTTTAACAAAAACCAATTGTGGAATCTAACCCAATGGAAACAATTGGGCGAAGGCGAATATGTACTTGGTATAGAACCAGGTAACTGTCATGTAGGTGGTAGAGAAAAAGCAAGAAAAGATGGAACCTTAGAATTTATTAAACCAGGAGAGATAAGGGAATTCCAACTTGAGATACAAATTGTTGAAGGACAAGAAGATATTAAAAAGCTAGAGGAATTAGCAAGCTTGACTTAAATTATGGAGGAGAAAAACAAATGGATATTCGTCAGGAATCATTGAAATTGCATGGAGAATGGAAAGGTAAAATAGAAGTAGTAAGCACTGTAAAAGTTGAAGATAAAAGAGATCTTTCTTTAGCATACACACCAGGGGTAGCTGAGCCCTGTCTTGCAATCGAAAAAAACGTTAACCTTTCATATGAATATACAAGACGCTGGAATTTAGTTGCTGTAATAACTGATGGTACTGCAGTTTTAGGTCTTGGAGATATAGGACCTGAAGCAGGCATGCCTGTTATGGAAGGTAAATGTGTTTTGTTCAAGACATTTGGTAATGTAGATGCATTCCCATTATGTATAAAATCTAAAGATGTTGATGAAATAGTTAAAACAGTTAAACTTATTTCTGGGAGCTTTGGTGGAATTAACCTGGAAGATATTTCTGCACCGAGATGCTTTGAGATAGAAAAAAGACTTAAAGAGGAATGTGATATTCCGATTTTCCATGATGATCAACATGGCACTGCTGTAGTTACTCTTGCTGCTATGATAAACGCTTTGAAAATTGTAAAAAAGGATATTAAAGATATTTCTGTTATAGTTAATGGTTCAGGTGCTGCAGGTATTGCAATTACTAAGCTTTTGATGAGTTTAGGTCTTAAAGATGTTATTCTTTGTGATAGAAAAGGTGCAATATATGAAGGACGAGATGGATTGAACAAGGAAAAAGCAGAGATGGCAAAGATATCTAATCTTAATAAAAAGAAAGGTTCCCTTACTGAAGTTATAAAAGGAGCTGATGTATTTATTGGAGTATCTGCTCCAAGAATACTTACTAAAGATATGGTTGAAAGTATGGCAAAGGATTCTATTATTTTTGCTATGGCAAACCCCGAGCCTGAAATAATGCCAGAAGATGCGAAAAAAGCAGGTGCAAGGGTAATTGGAACAGGACGTTCGGATTTCCCTAATCAAATTAATAATGTACTAGCTTTCCCTGGAATTTTCAGAGGTGCACTTGATGTAAGAGCCAGTGAAATTAATAATGAGATGAAAATTGCAGCAGCAAAAGCCATAGCAAGTCTTGTTAGTGATGATGAACTTAATGAGGAATATATAATACCTGCTCCATTTGATCCAAGAGTAGGAAAAGAAGTTGCTAATGCAGTTGCAAGAGCTGCAAGAGACTCTGGCGTTGCAAGGTTGTAAGAACTAATCGAAAGCCAATTTAATAAAAATTATTTTTACAAAAGGAGAAAAAAATGGATTGGAAAAATATTTGCAGTAAACTAGGCGATTATAAGGCAGAAAGTTTAGCTTATATAAAACAAGAGGCAAAAACGAATATTCAGGAATATGGAATATATCCCGATTCAATAAATTATCATGAGGGAGCATGGTATTTTTTAGCTAGGGGAAGTTCAGAAAAAAACCTGATAATCTGTGGTGAAGATGACTATTTCAATAAATTTGATGGAAACACGATTTCCGTTAATGGAAAGCCAGCAAAGGTATGTAGTCTTAGTAACAGTAATTGCGATATATTAAGGCAAGTATTTCCTTTTACAAACCCTTCAAATCACAAAGGGAAAGATATTACCATAGGTCTTGGGGACAGGTTAGGCATAGCATCCCCGGGTCATATTCGTGTTGTAAAGGATAAACCCGTTTTTCCTGTTTTAGCTCAGCAATCCATACGTGAGTTAAATCTAACAGGGAGAACTTATAAAGATGTACTTTCGGCAGCTTGTTGGGCAGTATTCCAAGAGGGATATACCAAAGGCTTTGGAGCAGATGGAGACCATTTGAAAACATTTGATGAAGTAAAAATGGCACTTGATAACGGCTTTACAATGATTACTCTTGATTGCTCTGAACATATTAATAACGAAGTAAGCTCTTATACAGATGATGAAGTTGAGAAAAAATACTCTGAGATAGAATTAATAGAACGAAAGCATCTTGAAGCTACTTATTTGAATAAGGAATTTAAGCTTAATGATGTTACAATATCTTTTGAACCAGATGATTTTAAAAAAATAGTATTGATATATTTAAAAGCAATAAAATACACCTTGGATATTTACAATAATGTAATAAAAAATTGTGGAAGAGCTATTGATTTTGAAATGTCGATAGATGAGACTCTAACTTCTACAACACCTGAATCACATTATTTTGTTGCTTCAGAATTAATAGCAGGAGGAGTAGATATTACAAGTCTTGCACCTAGATTTTGTGGTGAATTCCAAAAAGGGATTGATTATAGAGGAAATATTGAACAGTTTACTAAAGAATTTGATCTACATGTTAAAATTTCACAGCACTTCGGGTACAAAGTAAGTGTACATTCAGGGAGTGATAAGTTTTCTGTGTTCCCAATAATCGGAGAGAAAACTAATGGTAAATATCATCTCAAAACAGCAGGTACTAATTGGTTGGAAGCAGCAAGGGTGATAGCGGCAGAAGATCCTTCGTTATATAGGAAAATTCATAAGTTTGCTCTTGAACACCTTAATGAGGCAAAAAAATATTACCATATAAGTGCTAACCCTTCAAATATACCAAATATTGATGATCTAAAGGATGAGGAACTTCCTGCACTATTTGATAAAGATGATTCAAGACAGGTTATACATATAACTTATGGATTAATTCTACTTGAAAAAGGTAGCGCAGGTAATACTTTATTCAGAGATAAAATATATTCTACTTTATACAAATATGAAGAGGAATATTGCAATGCTCTTGAAAAACATATTGGAAGACATTTAAGGTTGTTGAAAGTTTAATCATTTTAAAAAAATGCAAATATATTATAAGAAAGTTAATGAACATTATTTATAATTATTATAAAATGTAAATAAATAAACATAATAACTAATAAAATCTAGCTATAGGTAACGCACAAAAGGAATTACATTAATAAAACTTTGTGCGCTTATGTTATAACAATGTATACGCAAAAAACTTAAATTGCACCTTGTAAAAAATTTTTGCGTTATATATAGTAAAGTCTAATTAGCAAAATGGAGCTGTTAGATTTAGGAACTAAAAACATAAAAAGAGAGGCTGATATTTATGAAATCACCTATTAGAGTTGGAATTATTGGGCAAGGACGCAGTGGTTATTCTATTCATTGTGAGCACTTGAAAACAGTACCTGAGCAATTTAAAATTGTTGCTGTTGTTGATCCTATTGAAGACAGACGAAAGAGGGCAGAGCAAGAATTTGGATGTGACACATATTCAGATTATAGAGAATTACTAAAAAGAGATGATATTGATCTTATAGTTAACTCAACACTTAGTCATATGCATGTTCCGGTAACCGTTGATATTCTGAATGCAGAGTTCAATGTTCTGTGTGAAAAACCTCTTGCACGTAAGGCTGAAGAAGTAGATATGCTCATAGATACAGCAAAAAAATCTGGTAAAGTATTTGCTATTTATCAACAATCTCGGTTTGCACCATACTTTACACAGGTAAGAAAAGTGATTGATTCAGGTGTATTAGGCAGAATAGTTCAAGTAAGCATTGCTTTCAATGGATTTGCAAGAAGATGGGATTGGCAGTGCATTCAAAAATTTAATGGCGGCAATCTTCTTAACACAGGCCCGCATCCTCTAGATCAAGCTTTACAGCTTTTTGGAACAGACATTATGCCAGAAGTATTTTGTGTAATGGATCGTTGTAATACATTTGGTGATGCTGAAGATTATGTGAAACTTATACTTAAAGGCGAAGGACGTCCTCTGATTGATCTTGAAATATCTTCATGCTGTGCATATCCATCCTTCACGTATAATGTACAGGGAACAAGAGGCGGCTTAAAAGGAAATATGACTCATATTGACTGGAAATATTTCAAAGAAGAGGAAGCACCCGAACAACATCTAACTATGGAGCCATTAAAGACACCAGAAGGGAAACCAGCATATTGCGGAGAAAAATTGAATTGGTATGAAGAAAGCTGGGATATTCCAGAAGAAGAAAAGAATCTTTTCAATACAATATCCAGCAAGTATTATAATATGCTTTATAAGACACTTACAACAGGTGCACCATTAGAAGTTACACCGCAGCAGGTAAGGCAACAAATAGCTGTTATTGAAGAGTGTCATAGACAAAATCCTCTTTCAAAGAAGTATTAAAAATAGCATAAAAAAGAGAAGCTTTTAATTTAGCTTCTCTTTTTTATGCATTTATTTGTTGCTATACTGTTATCAAGTGGATATAATATTATTAATTATATTGCTAAAATTAACATTAGCAGTATAAAGCTAAGTACCTATAAACAAGGAGAAAAAAATGAAATTATTTGATCAAAAAAACAATTGGTACAAAGGTAACCTTCACACACATACAAAATTATCAGATGGTCTTGCAGAACCTTCAGAGAGTATAGAGGCTTATAAAAATAGAGGATACAATTTTTTAGCAATAACAGATCACAGAAAACTTTATAATGGAATTGAAGAGTCTGATTTCCTAATTTTAAGCGGTATTGAATTTGATATAAATGATTACTCGGGGAACAGAAAAGCCTGGCACATTGTTGGAATTGGCATGGATAACTCGACTTCGGTTGAAGATATTTTACATCCCGTAAATGAAACAATAACACCTCAATACTATGTAAACAATATAATAAAAAATAATGGAATAGCTATTCTGGCCCATCCTGCATGGTCACTGCTTTCTCATGATGATGTCATGAGCTTGGAAGGATATTTGGGTTTTGAAGTTTGGAATACAGTATCGCATACAAAATCAAACAGGGGAGATTCAACTTTATATGTTGATTTAATTGCAGTTCAGAGTGAATATCCATTAATATTTGCTTCAGATGATACTCATTTCTATAATACAGATTTATTTGGTGGGTATATCATGGTCAATAGTGGGACTATGAAAAAGGAAGATATTATCAATAATATAAAGAATGGCAATTTCTATTGTTCACAAGGACCTGAAATTAATCAGATTACAATAGAAAAAGATGAAGTATATGTAGAAACATCTCCCGTAGAGTCCATATCATTTATGACGGATACTTTTTATTGCGCTGACAGAATCTCGTATGAAAACAATAAACTAATTACCGAAGCTAAATATAAAATAAAAGAAACCGATAGGTATGTTAGGATTGAGTGTAGGGAAAAAGATGGGAGAAGAGCTTGGAGCCAGGTTATACCTTTGAAGCGGTCTTTGTGCTGTTAAAGCAAATTACGATTAAATAATGATTCATAGATTGTACCTCAAGTTTTATATTGTAATATATTTTATGTCAATATATTAATAAAAATAATTTTAATAGGAGGCTAATTTCTTATGACAATTAGAAATACATATGATTTAAGAAAAGCTATTGATAAAGCAGTTGATGAAGTTAAGATAACCGATATTCATACCCATATTTTTACTACAGACTTTGGTGCTCAATTACTTTGTGGTGTGGATGAACTCATTAACTATCATTATCTGCAAGCAGAAACAATGCGTCTGGTGGATA
>ENA-UOOK01006565-UOOK01006565.1-fermentation-metagenome-genome-assembly--contig:-NODE-6565-length-11040-cov-6.344561_pt1 | contig 11040 bp, 6 predicted proteins | sample MGYA00245777_ERZ724023 | MGnify/ENA primary metagenome ERZ724023 (study PRJEB28704, sample SAMN03018312) | fermentation metagenome | biome: anthropogenic terrestrial biome; feature: soil; material... | reverse complement strand
GTATGACCGTGAAGACCACGAACATTTTGATGTCTGTGCAGATGACCATTGTCAGCGTTACCAGGGAATTACCCGACAGACAACGGAGCTGGTAAACAGAGTTGTAAATGAAACATATGGAAAAGTAATATCATATCAGGGATCTATTTGTGATGCACGCTATTCTAAATGTTGCGGAGGTATAATGGAAACATTTGAGAATGTATGGGAGCCATTTGTTCACCCTTATCTTCAGGTAAAACCCGACAACTATAGCGGAATTCCGTTACCCGACCTTTGTTGTGAAGAAGAAGCTGAAGAATGGATAAGAAGCTCGCCCGATGCATTTTGCAATACTCAAGATACAAATGTACTTAAACAGGTTCTGAATGACTATGATCAGGAGACCAAAGACTTTTACCGTTGGACGGTAGAGTATACACAACAACAGATCAGTGAACTGATCTCAAGCAAGTCGGGTATGGATTTCGGAGAAATCAAAGACCTGCAACCAGTGGAACGTGGTAAGAGCGGACGACTGTCAAAAATGAAGATCATCGGAACAAAGCGGACGCTCACCATTGGCAAGGAGTTGGAAATCCGTCGTATTTTGAGTAAGAGCCATCTCTATAGTTCCGCTTTTGTAGTTGACAGGCTGGATATAAATGAAGAGGGTGTTCCAGCCCGTTTCCGTATACTCGGTGCAGGCTGGGGACATGGCGTAGGACTCTGCCAGATCGGTGCAGCCGTGATGGGAGAAAAAGGCTATACGTATGATCATATCCTTCTTCATTATTATCGAGGTGCAGAGATCCTGAAGATCTATTCTTGACAACCAGAATATAGAGTAAGGTCAGGATTCTGTGCTATGAAATTAAAGTAAGATCCGACAGGGATCATTTGAAAGTGATTTTCCTGTCGGTATACAATAGGTTATATATAATGAACAATCATTTGCAAGACTTTCCGGTGAAAGACAGTACTGCCAGACCTTGGGCCTGGGTACCTTCCCTATACTTTGCGGAAGGTTTGCCTTATGTGGCAGTGATGACCATTACCATTATCCTCTACAAGCAATTGGGATTAAGCAATGCCAGGATTACCTTTTATACTTCCTGGCTTTACTTGCCGTGGGTGATCAAACCTTTATGGGGCCCTTTTATTGATCTGGTCAAGACTAAACGGTGGTGGGTAGCAGCGATGGAGCTTCTGATCGGTGCTGCTTTCGGAGGGATTGCTTTCACCATTCCGACAGGGTTCTGGTTGCAAGGATCACTTTTCTTTTTCTGGGTGATGGCCTTTGCCAGTGCGACACATAATATAGCAGCGGACGGTTTCTATCTGTTAGGATTGGAAGATCAAGATCAGGCTCGTTTTTCCGGTATCCGTTCGACCTTCTATCGTCTTGCGACAATATTCGGGCAAGGTATCCTGGTGATGATAGCCGGCAATCTACAGTTGATCTTCCGGAATAATATCCAGTATTCATGGAGTCTGCTTTTCTATGGTGTCATGGGACTTTTTCTGGTTCTGTGGCTTTGGCATAGTTATGTACTACCTCATCCTAAAGAAGATCAGAAAAGTTACGGGGGAGTTTCAGAGATGTGGAAAGGGTTCAAGGACAAGTGTATCACTTTTTCCACTAAGTTTCCTGTGAAGAACGTGATCGTGAGTTTGTTTTTCATGTTATTATTCTGTTTTCCAGCCGGTTTACTGATTAAGGTCTCATCTCTGTTTCTGATCGATGCCCCACATAACGGTGGTTTAGGGTTATCTCCCCAGGAGTACGGTCTGGTTCAAGGAACGATAGGGGTTATAGGTCTGACTTTAGGAGGAGTTTTAGGTGGATTCTGTACAGGCAGGGATGGTTTGAAGAAATGGCTTTGGCCGATGGTATGCGCCTTTACATTACCCAATCTGTTATATGTATATCTGAGTTACGCCCTGCCTTCTAATCTTATGATTGTCAATGTATGTGTTTTTCTGGAACAGTTTGGTTATGGGTTTGGTTTTACAGCTTATATGCTTTATCTTATCTATTACAGTCAAGGAAAGTTCAAGACCAGTCATTATACTTTGGGTACGGCCTTGATGGCATTCTCCATGATGATTTCCGGCCTTTTTGCCGGAGCACTTCAGGAACTGGTTGGATATCGCCATTTTTTTATTATTGTCATGTGTTCATATTTTCTTACTTTTATTGTTTCTTTCTTTTTGAAGATTGATCCTGAATTCGGGAAAAAGAGGAAGAACGAAGTGGTAGGACAGGAAGACGGAGAGCAAACAGATGATTAGTCGTTTACGGTTTTTTGTATAGGTCTGCTTCAGAGCAGATTATATTTAGCATCAGGGAGATAATCGATAAGATATCTTCCAGTTTTAGTTATGGGAGTAAGATTCCAGTTTAGACATGAGAGAGAGTATTGAAAAAGTCTGTTATGACAGAAAAATGATAATAAATGAAAAATTTAAGATAATGTGTTCATGTTGCATTGTTTACCTTTGGAGCCATGGAAAAACGAGGTAACTATGTAAACATATAATAACATGAAATATTTTAGATTTTTTAGTTTGTTGTTTTTAATCATGATGGATCAGAGTCTTTTTGCCCAGCATCATTTGCCGCCTGTATGGGGGAATGAAACGGCTGAGTATGAATCAAGAACGATAGCGTATATAGCACCGAAGCGGATTGTCTGGAAAAGTGCTACAGGAGATGCTACGATTTCCGGGCTTGACAATCTTCTGAAGCCAGGCATAGGGCAGGCCGTATTATCGGATAAAGGCTATTGTCATCTGAAAAACGGTAAGACCGGGAGGGTATCGCTTCTTCTTGATTTCGGCAGGGAACTGCAGGGCGGAATACAGATTGTAACCGGAGAGTCAGCTACTCATGATGTAAATATCAGGGTACGTTTCGGGGAATCAGCCTCAGAAGCGATGTCTGATATTGATGGCCATAATGGAGCTACCAATGACCATGCCATACGGGATTTTGTGTTGCCGTTGCCTTGGCTGGGGGTAGCAGAGCATGGAAATTCCGGATTCCGGTTTGTACGGATTGATTTACTCGGTGAGAATACAGACTTGCTCTTGAGAGAAGTCCGTGCATCATTTATGTATAATGACTTGCCCTATAAAGGGTCTTTTGAGTGTAATGACGAGCGTCTGAATAAAATATGGATGACAGGTGCCTATACGGTCCAGTTAAACCTGCAGAACTATCTCTGGGATGGTATCAAGCGTGACAGACTGGTATGGATCGGTGATATCTATCCAGAAGTAGAAACCGTGAATACCGTATTCGGATATACCAATATCGTCCAGAAGAGTCTGGATTTAAGCAGGGATCTGTATCCTATACCCCAATGGATGAATGGGTACAGTTCTTATTCTATCTGGTGGTTGCTGACCCAATACCAATGGTATATGAATAATGGAAATCAGGAATATCTGGAACAGCAACATTCTTATATCATAGCCTTATTGAATTTGTTGATGGACAAGATAGGACCTGATGGAAAGGAGAACCTTGATGGCAGCAGATTCCTGGACTGGCCTTCAAGTACTAATGAGAAAGGTATAAATGCAGGTTTGCAGGCTTTGATGGTTCTGGCAATGCAAACCGGAGAGAAGTTGTGTGGATATTTAGGAGAATTTGATATGGCACATAAATGCCATGTTGCAGTTTCAAAACTAAGAAAATATATTCCAGACTGTAACCAGTGCAAGCAGGCAGCAGCCCTGATGTCCCTTGCGGGTACGATGAAAGCTAAGAAAGCTGACCGGAAAGTGATTTCTGTGGGAGGAGCCAAAGGTTTCTCTACTTTCTATGGTTATTACATGCTGGAGGCTATGGCTAAAGCCGGTGATTATCAGGGTGCGATGAATATTATCAGCCAGTATTGGGGAGGAATGCTGGACTTGGGAGCGACTACTTTCTGGGAAGATTTCGATATAGACTGGATGAAGAATGCAGGCCGTATAGATGAACTTGTCCCTGAAGGAAAGATAGATGTACATAAGTGCTATGGTAATTATTGCTACAAAGGTTTCCGGCATTCACTCTGTCATGGCTGGGCCTCCGGTCCGACGAGTTGGCTGAGTGAGTATGTCCTGGGTGTGAAAGTGTTGGAGCCAGGGTGCAAGGAAGTTTTGATCGATCCTCATCTTGGTAATCTGGAATGGGTGAAAGGCTCTTATCCCACACCATACGGAATAATAAAGATAGAGCATCATAAAAGTGCTGACGGGAAAATCATATCTGATATTTCAGCCCCGAAAGAGGTGAAGATAATAAGGAAATCCAATCATGAATAGAATTACGGAATGTTTGTTAGTGCTCTTTCTGCTATGCGCCGGAGGCAGGGTGTCGGCGAACATAGAGAAATCAAGACCTATGCGTATTGAGGAAGAGCATTTCAGGAATATACCGGATACCCAGCCTTTGGCTGTATACTGGTATTGGATGTCAGACAATATCTCTCGTGAAGGAGTGGTAAAGGACCTGTACGCGATGAAGCGTGCAGGTATTACGCGTGCATATATCGGGAATATCGGTGGTCAGAATGTTCCTTATGGAAAGGTGAAGTTTCTGTCACCGGAATGGTGGAATATCCTTGATACGGCATTGAAAACGGCAACGAAACTGGATATAGAGATCGGTATCTTCAACTGTCCCGGATGGAGTCAGTCGGGCGGTCCCTGGATCAAACCGTCAGAGTCCATGCGCTATCTGGGTTCAAGTCAGGTCAGTGTGCAGGGACCATCCTCTTTTCATGCGCTGTTGCCTTCTGTAGGCAGTGATGCCCAGGATGTCAGGGTTCTGGCCTATCCTGATATCCGTCAGGACTGCACCTTCGTTCCCCTTCAGAAATTAGGAGAGTCTTCGGTTATTGATCTGGAGAGTAAAACTCCAGCAGTGGTCCGGAGTATGACAATTCAGACTGTTCATGCACCGTGTCAGACTAACGCGGAACTGTTTGTGAAAGAAAACGGACATTACCGCTCCGTGGTGAAGTTTGTCATTGACCGGAGTAATGCTTCCATCAACGTAGGATTTGATCCCTACGCTCCGGTAGTCATCTCACTGCCAGAGGTAAAAGGCAGTGAATTCAGGTTGGTCATCGATCCCAAGAGTGCCGGAATGATCGAGAGTGTAAACCTTTCCGATGTCCCCAGAGTAGAACGCTATCCGGAAAAGACACTGGCAAAGATGTGGCAGACACCGCATCCGATGTTCTATGACTATCTCTGGAGGAGGCAGCCGGAGAGTATGGATAAGAATAAAGTAGTCCCTGCCGGAAGGGTGTTGGACATTACGAAATACATGGATTCCAAAGGCATGTTGTCATGGCAAGTTCCTGAGGGACAATGGACTATCATGCGTACCGCGATGCTGCCGACAGGACAGACCAATTCACCGGCAAGTCCGGAGGCAACGGGTCTGGAAGTGGATAAGATGAGTGAGGCACACGTGCGTACTCACTTCAATGCTTTTCTAGGAGAGATACTGAAACGTATACCCGCAGCAGACCGGAAAACATTCCGGATTGTGGTCGAGGACAGTTATGAAAGTGGCGGCCAGAACTGGACCGATTCCATGATTCCCGATTTCAGAAAGCGCTATGGTTATGATCCGATACCCTATCTGCCCGTCTTTCAGGGCGTCGTTGTCGGTTCGGAAGACCAGTCAGACCGCTTCCTTTGGGATGTTCGCCGTCTGGTAGCTGATGAGGTAGCCTATAACTATGTCGGAGGGTTGCGGAAAGTGAGTCATGAACATGGCCTGACGACCTGGCTGGAGAATTATGGGCACTGGGGATTCCCTGGTGAATTTCTGCAGTATGGTGGTCAGTCTGATGAGGTGTCCGGAGAATTCTGGAGCGAGGGGGACCTTGGTAATATTGAGAATCGCGCAGCCTCTTCTTGCGGACATATCTATGGCAAGAAGAAAGTGTGGGCAGAATCGTTCACGAGCGGAGGACCGGACTTCACCCGTTATCCCGGGATCATGAAACCCCGTGGAGACCGTTTCTTTACAGAAGGTATCAACTCCACTCTGCTGCACCTCTATATAGAGCAACCCGATGAGCGGGTACCCGGCATCAATGCTCCGTTCGGGAATGAATTCAACCGTCATAATACATGGTTCAGCCAGTTGGATGTTTTTGCCAAGTATATGAAGCGCTGTAATTATATGCTCCAGCAAGGGAGGTATGTGGCAGATGCAGCCTATTTCATCGGAGAGGATGCTCCGAAGATGACCGGTATCTGTGAACCCTCGTTGCCTGAAGGATATTCTTTTGACTATATCAACGGTGAAGTACTCATGAAGGATGCGACGGTGGAGGATGGTCTGCTCACACTGAAGAGCGGCATGCAGTATCATGTGCTGGTACTTCCCAAGATCACTACGATGCGCCCGGAAATGCTGCGACAAATCCAGAAACTTGTAGGGGAGGGTCTGACAGTCCTTGGTCCGAAGCCGGAACGGTCACCGAGTCTGCAGGACTATCCCCATGCTGATGATGAGGTCCGGACTATGGCCGGAGAGTTGTGTAATCCTATTACAGATTTTGGAAACGGTTATTATGGATATGGTCAGGGCCGGGTATACCCTGAACGGACACCTCTGGACAAAGTCTTCCGTGACCTGAATGTCCTTCCCGATTTCAAGAGCAACGTCGACTCCCTGTTGTTTATACATAGGAAACTGTCTGATGGTGATCTCTATTTCATCTCCAACCAGAGTGGCAGAAAAAAGAACTTCAACGCTTCTTTCAGAGTCAGTGGTTTCCAACCAGAGTTGTGGAATCCTCAGACAGCAGAGATCCGTCTGCTTCCTCAGTATCAGGAACATTCGCAGACGACGGAAGTACCCATGGAACTGCAACCTTTTGAAAGTGCCTTTATCGTCTTTCGGATTCCGTCTTATGGGGTCCGTAAACAAGCAGGAGAAAATTATCCTTCAAGTCAGTTCCGGATGACCGTCGCCGGTCCATGGAAGGTGACATTCCAGGAAAAGAGAGGAGGTCCAGAAGGACCGGTGGTCATGGATTCCCTGTCAGACTGGACAAGAAGTTCTGATGAGCGGATCAAATATTTCTCAGGTGAAGCAGCCTATACAACTTCCTTTGAGATGAAGAAACTGCCGGAAGGAGAGATTTATCTGGACTTAGGTAAAGTGATGGTTATGGCAAAGGTGAAGTTGAATGGCCACTATATCGGTGGTGTGTGGACCAGTCCTTATCGCCTGAATATTACAAAATATCTCAGAAAGGGTGAAAACCAATTGGAAGTGACAGTAGTCAATGACTGGATGAACCGGCTCATCCGCGACAAGAGTCTGCCGGAACAGGACCGGATTACCTGGCAGACCTGCAGTGATCTGAAGGCGGATACGCCACTACAGTCATCCGGTTTGCTAGGGCCAGTGAAGATTCAGTCATATCCATATCGTATGCTCCGCTGATGCTGATAGGCATGGCAGGGCACAATTTTAGAAAATCAATGAAAATATACCAATAATATGATGATGAAAAGTAAATATATATTTATTTCCGGTTTGTTTCTCTTCTTATTCTGTGTCTGTACACAATCCTATTCCCAGTCCACCATCAGTGATGACTGGGCTGTGACAGATGCTTTGGGCAGAAAGGCACCGGACTATCAGGATGTTGGTGGCAAGAAGAAAGATAAATTTGTAGCCCTGTTTTATTGGACATGGCATCAAGGCAATGACGCTCCGTTCAAGGTAAGGAATATTACAGAGATTGTGCGTCAACATCCTGAGGCGATGAGAGATTACAACCATCCTGCATGGGGTAATAACCGTCCATTTTTTTATTATTGGGAGCAACCTCTTTTCGGTTATTACAAGACTACGGACGAATGGGTCCTTCGCAAGCATGCTGAGATGCTGGCAGATGCCGGAGTGGATGTCGTCTTCTTTGATTGTACCAATGGCGATATAACCTGGAAAGATTCATACGAGGCATTGATGAAAACATGGGATAAGGCGCAGAAAGATGGGGTGAATGTACCCAAGATTGCATTTATGCTTCCCTTTTCTGCAACTTCTTGTTCCCTTTCCTCATTACGTCAGTTGTATAAGGATGTCTATCAACCGGGACGTTATCGTAATTTGTGGTTTATGTGGAAGGGCAAGCCCTGTATCATGGCCTACCCGGATAATTTGACTAATTCACCAGAAGATCGTGCCATTGCGTCATTCTTTACATTCCGTCCCGGGCAACCGGATTATGTCTACGGACCTTACCGTAATGACCAGTGGGGATGGCTTGAGGTATATCCTCAGCATGGTTATGGGGCTTCTTCAGATGGAAAATATGAAGAGGTTCCGGTAGGTGTAGCCCAGAACACGAGTCCGGCAAGCAAAGGGCACTGCAGTGCTTTCAATGTAAAGGACGCCTATGGGAGAAATTTCAGTAAGCAAAATGGTTTTGATCCTCGCATAGACGGTTATCTGTATGGATGGAATTTTCAGGAACAGTGGAACCGTGCTTTCAAGTTGGATCCTGAACTTGTTTTTGTGACCGGTTGGAATGAGTATATAGCCGGGCAATGGCTTCCGAAAGACGGATGGAATGGCAAGCCTTTTTCTTTTGTAGATGAATATAACTGGAATTGCAGTCGTGATATTGAGCCTAACAAGGGATGGGGTGATAAGGGTGACGTATATTATCTCCAACTAGTCGATAATATCCGGAAGTTTAAGGGAATGGATAAGCCAACTCCGGTTTCCGGTATGAAGACCATTCGTTTGAAACAGATTGAAGATTGGGATTCTGTACGTCCTCTTTACAAAGCTTACCGTGGAAATACTTTCCATAGAGACTCTAAGGGGAGAGGTGACTGTTACTATACGGATCATTCAGGCCGGAATGATATTATCGGAGCTAAAGTGGCCCGTGACAGCAAGAATGTTTATTTCTATGTGCAGACAGCAGACGCTCTTACCTCTTCGAAGGATAAAAACTGGATGATGCTGTTTATAGATATAGACCGGGATAAGTCTACCGGATGGAATGGCTATGATTTTATCGTCAATCGGGTGAGTCCGAGACGAGGTAAGGTGATAGTTGAAAAGAACTGTAAAAATAAATGGATGTGGAATGAGGTCGCCAAATGTAAGTTTGTCGTGAAAGGAAATGTCCTCGTGTTTTCAATACCACGACGCGTATTACAGGCAGTACCGGGCAAACTGGACATGGAATTCAAATGGAATGACAATATGCAGGACGAAGGGAATATCATGGACTTCTATATAAGTGGTGATACCGCACCCGGAGGCCGTTTCAATTATGTGTATAAGGAGTGATCAATCAGATCACCCTTATTAAGATGGTTACAAATATTGTTATATTTTCGTTCTGTATGGGATTTGAACCAAAGTTCTCTTTTTTCTGAAAACGATTTGTCTTGTGTTTTATTTAGTGGGTCTTCTTTAGAATAAAAAGTATATCATGAAAACCTTAAAATTAGCGGTTATCTTTCTGTTCCTGTTGATAACAGGTTCCCGTATAGCAAAAGCTCAGGATCTGCAGCCCTCTTATGGTATCGGTATGGACATCTCCAATTTGCATGTTCAGAGTATAGCACAGGATAGTGTTGGTTATATATGGATGGCTACCTCACGAGGTTTGAATTGTATTGATGCCTATAAGAAATCACGTTTTTATTTTCATAATTCTTTTGAGAATTCACTTTCTGATGATAATACTTATTTCTTGCATGTATCCTCAAATGGAGATCTGTTTGTGTTCACAAGATTCAACGTTGATCTGTTTAATCGTTTCTCCAGGAATTTTATACACCTAAATTCAAGTGAATAATGCAACTGATTAGAACAAGAGGAAAGGTAAGAATAGGAAAAAATATATATTCAGAGCAAAAAGAGAAAGGAAATCTTTCCCTTTCCTTTGCTCTGTGGAGAAGTTGTTTCTATCTTTGCATCCTCAAGTTCCCCAACAATCAGTTGCTTATGAAGAAGAAACATCTTACCGAGGGCCAAAGATACGAAATCTTTGCCTTATTACAAAGTGGCAAGTCACAAAAAGACATAGCCGGACAATTAAAAGTCAACAAGAGTACCATATCCCGCGAAATAAGTCGCAACTCTGATGGTAGAAACAAGTCCTATAAAGCAGACTTGGCTCATCGCAAGTACATGAAACGAATAAAAGGACGTACTCACTTTCATAAGTTTGATCTTTCATTACAGCTGATGGTGGATATTTTTCTTAAAGCAGATTTCAGCCCGGAACAAATCAATGGGTTCCTTAAGACAAACCTAAGGGAATACGTATCACATGAGACAATCTATCAGTATATATGGAAAGATAAGAGAACCGGTGACAAGTTGTTGTTCCAACACTTACGTAGAAAAGGAAGGCATTATGCCAAACGAGGTTCAAAAACCAACGGACGTGGCTTTATCAAGAATCGGGTGGATATAGATCAGAGACCATCAATCGTTGATGAAAAGGTCAGGTTTGGTGATTTGGAAATAGATACAGTTATAGGCAGAAACCACAAAGGTGCCTTATTAACAATAAACGACAGGGTTACAGGGCTTGTATGGATACGCCGTTTAAGTGGGAAAGAGGCCGGCCCGCTTACAAAAGCAGCTGTTGACGCTCTGATGCCTGTTAAAGACTTAATACATACAATTACGGCAGATAATGGAAAAGAATTCAGTTTTCACGAAAAAATTGCAGAGAAGTTAGATATTTTGATTTACTTTGCAAAACCATACCATTCATGGGAAAGAGGTGCCAATGAAAACACCAACGGACTCATCAGACAATACTTCCCTAAAGGTACGGACTTTGGAGATATAACACATGAACAAGTGATGCGCGTTCAAAACATATTGAACGCCAGACCCAGGAAAAGATTGGGCTATATGACCCCTATAGAGAAATTTAAACAATTAACAAACTTAGAGTACAATGCGGTTGCATTATCCGCTTGAATTCAGCTGATATTAGGACTGGCAGGAAACCATAAATCAAAAGGTGAACCTGAATCTGAATT
>ENA-UOOK01006564-UOOK01006564.1-fermentation-metagenome-genome-assembly--contig:-NODE-6564-length-11044-cov-6.933479_pt1 | contig 11044 bp, 8 predicted proteins | sample MGYA00245777_ERZ724023 | MGnify/ENA primary metagenome ERZ724023 (study PRJEB28704, sample SAMN03018312) | fermentation metagenome | biome: anthropogenic terrestrial biome; feature: soil; material... | reverse complement strand
ACTGTAACGCATGCCAATATCTTGCTCTTATTTTCGCTGAAAGACATGTTTAGACCTCCACAAAACAAAGACTGTTAGTGTAATGCGTTTACACAATATAAATGAACGACGTTATCAGTCCTTAATTTCGGTACCGCTTTTGATTCGGGCAGACCGAAATCTCACTGCGCCGCGGCCTTCAGGTAAACGATCAGTCTTCGTCAGAAAGCATCTCGTCCATGACCTTCTGTTGTCCCATTACGCATGCCAGTGACTCGGCTTCTATGAATATGCGCGTGGTCTGCGGGAATTCGGCCTTTATCGCGGCCTCGATCCTGGAGGTAGCCTCCATGGTTTCGCATATGTCGCATCCATCGGCGAACGTCGCATCTATGCCTATCAGGAGAGAATATGGGCCGAAGTAGTTGGTCAGCACGCGTCCGCATTCGACGACGGACGGATCCTCCTCCACAATACGTTCGATCCTGCGGACCTCTTCGGCCGTTATACCTTCTCCCACAAGGAGGCCCTTGCTTTCCTTCATGAGTATCGCGGCCACAGAGATCAGGATTATACCTATCATCACCGATGATATTCCGTCGAAGTATGAGATCCCCGTAATCTGCCACAACACCATTCCCATCAGTGCGATGAAAAGGCCCGCTTCCGCCGCGGTGTCCTCGAGGACGACGGTGAAAAGGCTCGGGTCTTTGCTTTCCCTGATGTATTCCATCGCCTTCATGTTCTTTTCGCGCCGGGCTGCGTTGAATTGTTTCACCGCTATTGCGAGAGACGCCCCTTCTATCGCCATCGCGATGACCAGTATGACGTAGTTCACGGTCAGGTCCCTGAACATGTGTTTTCCGGCGGCGGACTCCATAAGAGCTTCGTATCCATGGGATATGGACATCCCGCCGCCTATTGCGAAAATCAGGATCGAAACTACAAGCGTCCAGAAATAGAGTTCCTTCCCGTATCCGAAAGGATGCTCACGGTCGGCCGTCTTATCGGCTTTCTTCATTCCATAAAGGACGAGGATCCCATTGCCCGAATCCACAAGGGAATGTATGCCCTCCGACATCATGGCGGCTGATGCCGTGATACCCGCCGCGATGAACTTGACTATGCCTATCAGCACGTTAGCCGCGATCGCGGCGATAACGGAGATCTTCGACGAGCCCTTCTGCATTTTTTAGTACCGGCAGGGGGTGATGCTATCGCTTATATTATAAATCCGCGGGAACGGCCATCGGGCCGGCGGAAATACCTTTCCGGCGCACAGGTCATCTTATTCTTCGAGACCACGCTCATCTTCGATTCCGAACTTTCCCGGTATCCGTAAATACGGGAATCTGTCAGAACCTCGCCGTATGCCTTCATGGACATATCTGACGACAATCTGCCCCTGGTCTCGAGGACGCGCAGCTAAGGTAATTAGAAGTGTAACGTCCGGCCGCCCCCGGGCACGCCGGTTCCTGTGCTATGGCTCTGGATTTTTTGTCTGCGTCGGTATGACTGTACCGACAAAGCAGGTTTTTGAAAAGAACATGCCTTCTTTCGACCGTTATGTGTATGGCTCCACCAAGGTGAACCTGAAGAGAAACACACTCAAACCTCGGTTGAATCCGTTGTTCCCTGTGTAAACGAATTCATACGCGGGATTTGGAGAGGATGACTTTGTCATCGATGATCCTCTTTGGGGGCATATTCCGCCTATGACGCTCACTTAACAGGCGTTGATATTCTCTATTTAAAATAGTAAGAGGTTTAAGTCCGTGTCACTTCGACACGGGGAACAGAGGCAGGACCTCCTTCCTGTTGACCTCGTTTATCACTTCGGCGAGTCCGGTGTACATCGCTACCAGGCCGAGCACGATACCTATGGCGGCGGCGGCGACGGTAACATCGCCGTTCTGGAGCAGCGATCCCGCACCCAGTCCCACGAATACAACCGTAAGCAGCCCGAAAACGGCCTGAAGCGCCCTGTTGGTCTTCAGCGTTCCGAAGAACAGCATGAAGGTCAGGAATCCCCATCCGAAGAAGTAGGCCGCCTTGAACACGTGGTCAGGGGCCGCGAGCCCCAGGGCGACTGCGACGTTCATGAAGGCGAAGGACATCCAGAATGCGCCGTAAGAAGTGAAGGCAACGGTCCCGAACGTATTGCCCTTCTTGCATTCGATGATTCCTACGATGAGCTGAAGAAGTCCGCCGTAGAAGATCATCATGCCCCACATGAGGCTGTCCGCGGGCCTTTCCGTAAAGTCGAGGAACATGGCTAGCAGAGTGGTCATCCCGAAGGCGCAAAGGCCCAGGGCACCGGCGTTGGCGAAATTTGATTCCGTCATTTGATCGTTGCTGTAGAATCGCGTCGATATTAAATAATCGACGGTGCTACACTTCGTCAATTGACGGAATAAGTGGTTTCAATGTAAGTTCAGTCCGTCTTGGCCTTGCTCACGTAGCTCTGCCAAACCTTCTTCAGATCGGGCCTCTGGACCGTTTCCATGACGTAATCGGCGAACTCGTCCCCGGTGGCACCGGTATCCCTTCCGGTCATCACGAGCTTCTTCTCGAACTGGCAGCAGATATCCAGAGCCATGGTCAGCCTCTCGCCTTTCTCTGCCTCGCCTATGTGGTTCATCATAAGTGCGACGGCTTTGATCATGCTGCTGGGATCGGCATACTGTCCGCGGCCTTCGTTGACCATCCTCGGTGCAGAACCGTGTATGGCCTCGAACATGGCGTATCTCTTTCCGAGGTTGGCGCTCCCGGCTGTCCCCACTCCGCCCTGAATCTGCGCTGCCTCGTCGGTTATTATATCGCCGTAGAGGTTCGGGAGGACGAACACGCGGAAGCTGCTCCTCCTTGCGGGGTCTATGAGCTTTGCGGTCATTATATCGATGAACCAGTCATCCCATCTGATGCCGGGGTACTCCTTGGCGACCTCTTCGGCGATGCTCAGGAACTTCCCGTCGGTGGTCTTTATGATGTTTGCCTTTGTTACCAGCGAGACGTAGTCAATGCCGTTCTTTTTGGCGTATTCGAATCCCGCGCGGATGATCCTTTCGGTTCCCTGGGCGGTTGCGACGCAGAAGTCCATCGCCAGGTCATCCGTCACGTTTATTCCGTCGCTTCCCAGGGCGTAGCTGCCTTCGGTGTTCTCCCTGAAGAACGTCCAGTCTATGCCAAGCTCGGGGACGGACACGGGCCTCACGTTGGCGAACAGGTCGAGCTCCTTCCTCATAGCCACGTTTGCGCTCTCGATATTGGGCCAAGGATCTCCCTTTTTGGGGGTGGTCGTAGGCCCTTTAAGTATGACGTGGCATTTCTTCAGCTCCGCCAGCGTGTCGTCGGGTATGGCCTTCATGACCTCTACGCGCCTCTCGATGGTCAGCCCGTCTATCTTGCGGACCTCTACCTTTCCGGTCCATATCTTGTCGGCGAGAAGGAACTCCATGACCCTCTGGGCTGAAGCGCAGATGTACGGCCCTATTCCGTCTCCCCCGCATACTCCCACGATCATCTTGTCAAGTTTGGAATAATCAACCCAGTCTCCTTCCATTTTCAGGGACTCGACCCTCTCGAGCTGTTTTCTGAGGAGCATGCCGTATTTTTCCTGGGCGTTTTGAATTGCCTTTTCGTCAACCATTGTAATCGGCTGCTTATATTGACCGACGATAAAGTATTTTCCGATAGCATCAGACCGTCAAATGGACCGGGAGAGACAGCGGCCGGTCTGAAGACAGGGGTCGTCCGCCAGACATAAGTCGGAATATTCGTTTCAGCAGTTATAAAGAAACGAGGGTCGGATTCATCGGAACTGCGGGCAAGGTTACGTCCCTATAGTTCTCCGGGTTTTCGAACATTGTAGCAAAAATGAAAACGTTAATATAACATTTGTTCTTAGATTCAATTCGCGTGGATCGAATTATCATGATGGGGACGACGACAAGAAAGGCCCGATGACGAGTCTTTTCTATGTTCCGTGTATAATTTTTTAATTCAGGTGGCCAAATGTACGGTTCTAACAATAACGGAATAAACTACAAGGCGATCCTGGTAGTTGTCGTAGCGTTGTTGCTTTCCTTATTGGCCCTGGGCGGGCTTGCATACTCTGCACCGGATGCAAGCACGGTCAAGAACACCGCGAACGTTGTCAGCTTCGACGGGCTCGAGGCCAAGTTGCTGGATGAAGATGGAGACCTTCTCACGGGAGCGGGATTCAGCAATGGTATGCAATTAATGTTTTATCAAGAGGGTGACGGTTACACCCTGGCTGATATGGGAAATGTAAAAATCGGAGGGGGCACGTTGTTTTTGATTTCCGACTACACCACGTCTGTGAACATCTCATACGATGTCGAATTCAGCGTGGATGGTGTTGAGACAGAGGATCCCTTCGGAATGACGATCACTCACGAGCTCAGGGAGTACGGGGCTGCCGGCTGGTCTTCCTTCGATACGGCTTCAGTAGATGAGGACGGAGTAGAATACGACATAGGATTGTACGCAACCTTCACTGCCGTCGGAGGTCTGAGCGACAGGCCCGAAGGGCTAACTTACACCATCACCATAACCATTACGCCGGGGTCAGAGGGACCTTAAAACCGTATAAAAAGACTGATGTGCATATCTCGCTCTTTTCCTTATTGAAAGTGCGGACTCCCCTCTATTGGAGATGTTTTCTGCATCTCGCGCAGATATGTCGGTACCAGCCCCGTCATCACGCTCGATACATCCAATTTTTCCCGAAGGCAGGGCATTATGGTGTTTAGGGCTTCGACCTTTTCACATCTCCGTGATCAAGACGGAAGAAAACAATACCCGAAAAAAGAACGACGGTACATTCCAAGAACATTATCCTCTCCAACAAACAGAGGTATCAGGCGGTACCGGGTCCAAAGGACCAATGCTGAGATACGATCTTCGCCAGCTGCACGGAGAATCGCCCCAGCGTCTTCCTTGATGATTTTTGTGAACTTTCCGGTCTCCGTCAACTTCTCTTTTCAAAGAAAACACTGGGGTTATTTGCGGATCGCGATATCAGATGGCGATAATGTTACGCATCACCTCATCCGCATCATAATTTCTGTCTCGGACCATTTACACATGCCAATGCATTGTCGATCATTGCACAGACCTGGCGTGAGCACTCATCTTTATCGATAGAACAAACAGACGCCGGGAAAAATTGTTCAATCGCTTTATTCGGAAACCTTCAGTTCGACCCCAGAACACAGTATTTCGGTATACTGCATATTGGCCGGAATGCCCACCGCCATGCCGACCGTGTAGTATCCCGGGGCCGGAGTAGAAACTGAAACTGCGGTACCGACAGAGATATATTCCACTCCGTTCAGGAAATACCGGATCTCGATCTGGTCCGATGATAAATATGAACTTGGGTCCAGGTTGATCCTATCGGTGAATTTGGGCATCAAAAGAGTGGTTTCCTGCACCTCGGAACCCGTAGCAATCTGGAACGTAACACTCATGCCGGTTATTCCATCCGTGTCAAAGCCCGGAACAATTTCAATATATTTCCATCCGGTCTCTACGATATCCTCATCGCCTACCACGACCACTGCGCTGCCTGTTATCGTGGGTGCAGGCCATGTAGAATCAGCCACGAAAGTTCCGCCCTCCACAGTTATGGACGAGCCCTGAATATTTCCGGTGACCGCAACGTTGCCGTTGATGGAAATTTCACCTCCGGCGTATACGGACCCAGCTCCCAGGGTTCCGTTTACTGTGATGGAGCCCCCCTGCGTTTTTTCTTCGGAAGATGCCGTCCCGTTGATTATCAGCGCACCGGCGGTATAGATCTCTTCACAGTTCAGAACCGTACTTTCGTTGATCGTGATGGAGCCGCCCTGTACCTTTCCTTGGGAAGATACAGTGCCGTTGATCACCAGCGCGCCTGCGGTATAGATATTATCGCAGCTCAGAACCGTTCCTTCGTTTATTGTCACAGAGGACCCTTGGACTATTCCGCCGGTGTTCACGGTGCCGCCGTTCAGGATGACGGATCCGCCGGTGGAAATCTGATCCGTCTGCAGATTTCCGCCGTCAACGATAAAACTGCTGATGCCCCAGATTGAACTAGAAACAATGTTAACGTCCCCCGTACTTGCGGAGGATAAGCGTATTGTCTGATTGGACCCCTGGATATTCATACTGTCTATCTGATTTTCGTTCTGCAACAAGATCGTGACGTTGGTGGAATTTTTCGGAGTCAGACCGCTAAGGGTTGAATTGTTGAGGACGAGCAACGGGGCGCTAGATGCGGAGACCGAAACAGAAAGGTTCGTTGCCCCGTTTATGATATAACATCCCGTACCCGTCACATTTACGTTTCCTGACGTTGCAGTGTAATTGCCCCACACAGCGTATAATGTGGTCACGTTAGGAGGTGCGGTGTCCCCTGCATTGTATAACTTGGAGTAAATAGTAGGACTTTCGCTCCACACGACGAACGCATTCTTTCCGGAAGGGATTGTGGAACCCGACGCATCTGGGAGGCCGGTCGCGTTCAGCTCGCCTACGGTCTTCACGAAAGAGCTCTGACCGTTAATCGATCCGCCGTTCAGGTCGAAGGTGATGTCGTATGTGGCCTCGGCATATGCATCCTCGGGATATTCGAAAAGGGCGACGAAGCAGACCGCCGAAAGTACAGCGACCGCCACGACTGCAGAATTTGCCGCGTTACTTCTTCTCATCCATCTCTCCGAAATCGTTGTGCGCCGCCCAGTTTCAATAGCTTGATGTTATTGACGGTTCACAAACACCATTAATTTTCACTATTTCTATCTGTTATATATAATGTTCGATAAGTAGGGAGCGGCAGGCGCTCAGATGCTTCGGGTAAACAATTACATAATAAAAGCAACGTTAATAAAAGGGTCTGCAATCGAGGTATCCGATGGCAAAATTTTTTGATAGATTGGCTAGAAGCATAATCAAGTACCCCAAGCAGATAATCTTGGCTTGGGCGGTTATATTGCTTTGCGCCGCGCCGTTCGCTATCGGTGCGGGAGGAGTTCTGAAATACGATACTTCCGAGGTCGCCCTTGACGATTCCGAGTCCATGCAGGGGCTGGGCATCATCGAGGAATACTTCTACCAGTCCGAAGTGTCCATGTCGGCAAGCCCGATACTGGTCCTGGAGACCTCCGCCGACAGAAGTCTGGCCGGGAGCTATTTCCAGGAGTTTTCAGAATCATATCTAAACGACCCAGAGAGGCTGGCGGGGTTCACGGACTCCGAAGGCAGCCCGAAGGTCGTCAACTTTGTATACAGCGGTGTGAGCGAAAGCGAGTCCGACAATTCCTTGGCGATGCTGTTCGTGATATATTCGCCGGAATTCACCGACATATATGATGACACACCAGAACTCAGGAACTATGTTTCCGCCGCGTTGTCCGAATTCAAGTCGGACAAGCTGGCCGATGGCCAGGTGGTCGCCATCACCACCTTCGTCACCGGCACCGCTGCGATAGGATACGACGCTGAGGTCGCGACGATGGAAGACCTCTCGAAGATCGACCCGTTCACCATAATGCTGATCCTTATTCTGGTCGGCCTGTTCTTCAGGTCCATAATCTCCGCCGCCACTCCGCCTATGACGATCGGGTTCGCATTCGGGATCACCCTCTCGCTGGTGTTCGCGCTGGGCCAGATGATGAGCATATACTTCATCACGGAGATGCTGATACTCGTCACGATGATGGGCGCGGGATGCGATTACTGCATCTTCATATTGGCCAGGTACCGCGAGGAGCGCCGTTACGGGAAATCCCACGAGGAGTCCCTTCACAATTCTGTTGTATGGGCGGGGGAATCGATCACCACCTCAGGAGCATCTGTGATCATAGGGTTCGGGGCCCTCTCCCTATGCTCTGTGCCGATGGTAAGCACAATGGGGATCGTGCTTGCCGTCGGAATACTTATTGCGCTGATCGCGGCCCTCACACTGATAACGTCCATGCTCTCCCTTGTGGGGGACAGGATGTTCTGGCCGTCCAAGGCGGAAACCTTCCGCGAGGGCAGCAAAGCGATGAAAGGATGGTACGGAAAGGTATCCAGGTTCGGAGCCGGCTATTTCCGTAAGTCGGCGAGGTTCTCGCAGAAGCATGCGAAGACGATAGTCGCTGCGGCGATATTGGTTACCGTTCCCGCGGCATACATCGCAACCACCGCCGAGACGTCCTACGACTTCACCAGCACTCTGAGCACAGGCGAGTCGTATGATGGACTTAAGGAGATCGAGGGCTACGTCGGCGGGGGCTTCCTCATGCCCAATTATGTCATCATCGAATTCGATGACAGCAACGCCGTTGCGACGCTTTCGTACGATACAAGCGGTGCCGAGCCTGTACCCCTTCTGACCTGGAACGATAACGGAAGTTACGGTAAAGTAGTCGGTCTGACCGGCCAGATAGGAGAAATAGACAACATAAGGGTCTCCACAAGCGTGGCGAAATGGTATGATGCGTCTTTGGAGGACGACAGCATCCTGGAGGCGGCGCTGGCTTCGGATGGGTACGCTGCGCTGACCTATGCCTTCTCATCGTATCCCGACGAGATAAGGGAGGCGTTGCTCGCCCACGGAGCGGCCGGGATAGCCCTGGCATATATGCCTACCGAGGCCTCGCCATACGCCACCGCCGCACTCACGGGCATGGGTATGGACACGTTGCTGCTGGAGAGCATGCGCACCATGATGTCGTCTGGATCCACGGAGGCTATCGACAGCTACATCAACACCCACCCCGAGATGCCCCTGCTGACCCTGGCGGCAATGGAATCCCCCTACACCGCGCCGGTCATGGATGCGATGATCAACTACATGGGCGGGGCGCTGGGAGGAGACATCGTCGCCGGCACCGGAGGCCAGCTGACGTTCGTAAAGGTCACGGCCGTAACGGTATCTTCGGCAACTTCCAACGAGTCCATGGACACTATCGCCACAATAGGCGGGATGGTAGGAACCTTCAAGGCGGACAATCCTGAGGCGGTGAGCTCGTGGGTGACAGGCTCGCCCGCGGTCACGTACGACCTTTCAAACTCGGTCGGCGAAGAGTTCAGCTATATCGAGCTGGTCGTCGTCATATTGATAATACTCCTGCTTTTCTTCGTCATGAAGTCATATCTCATACCCATACGCTCGGTTCTGACCGTGGTTATGAGCATTGTCTGGACCTTGGCCCTGACCCACCTCGTATTCAGCAACATGCTGGGCATCGGAGTGGTCTGGCTCATACCGATAATATTGTTCGTGATATGTCTGGGCCTCGGAATGGATTATGACATTCTGCTCACCACCCGTATCAAGGAGAACGTGATGCATCTGGGGATGGACAACGACAAGGCCATATACGAGGCGGTCACGCACACCGGTTCCGTCATAACGATTTGCGGTCTGATCATGGGAGGCGCGTTCGGAACGCTGATGCTGTCTTCGATGCCTATGATGCAGGAGTTCGGATTCGCCTTGTGCTTCGCCATAATGGTCGACGCCCTGCTGGTGCGCACCTATATCGTCCCAGCCGTCATGCACATTCTAGGCAGATGGAACTGGGTGGGCCCCAAGTGGATGCATAGGGGAACAAGGACCGGATAATCAGAAAACAGGAGGGGCAACCCTCCCCCTTTCCAATTTTAAAAAAGTTAAACAGTTTGATTATGCGTTTACTCGGAGATCGCCGAGCTGGGGCACTCGTCTACGCATGCTCCGCAATCAACGCATTTGTCTGCGTCGATGACGGCTACGTCGTCGACGGAGATCGCCGACTGGGGGCATACGTCCACGCACGCGCCGCAGGCGACGCACTCTGCTTCTATTATGGATACCATCTTGATAACCTCGCCCCCTGATAAACGAACTAATTTAAATTCGTGACTGTTTCAAAGGGAAACCTGATGGCCGTATAAGGAGCGTTTCCATGAAAACGATATATGGTTGCGGACCCATGGGGCCCCATGGAACAGAGACCGGCAGACTTCTTTCGATTCGGCGATCCGAAAGGTGCCGAGGGACGAGAATCCCTCGTATCCATGAACGAGCATCACCGAGAACTCAGCGAGTGGGCGCTGTCCCTGCTCCCTTCCGATATGAGTCCCAGGAACATCCTCGACGTGGGGTGCGGAGGGGGGATGCAGCTCCTGATGATGGGAAAGAAGTATCCGAAGGCGCTCCTGCACGGGGCCGACCCCTCCGATGAGGCGGTCAGGCTCACATCCGAGACCAATGCACAGGGGATCGAGAGCGGCAGGTGCAGGATAGACAAGTCTCAGGTAGAAGACCTTCCCTATCCTAACGGTTCTTTCGACCTGGTGTCCGCTTTCGAGACATATTTCTTCTGGAAAGACCTCGATGCGGCCCTTGGGGAGATAAGACGCGTACTCTCCACAGGCGGAAAACTGGTCGTCGTTTCCGAACAGTATCCCGACCCGGCATTCGATAAGAGGAACGCAGAATATGCAAAAAGGACCGGGATGAGGCTTGTTAAGAACGAGGAGATGATCTCGATGATGGGCGTTCACGGCCTCAATGCCGAGTTCAAAACGGTACCCGAGAAGAATTGGGTCTGTTTCATTGCAACAAAATATTGATTTTATAATTTACTATATATTATCAATATATTGTATAGATCAATCTTGTTCGAAAAGATTAATCATCATGCATTACGGTCTGCCGAACATGGCAGACCAAACCTCGGACCAGAAGAGACAATGGAAGACCAAGCACCTTCGCACGGTGTGCGCGTTTGCCAACTCGTATGGAGGGCGTCTCATAATAGGCAATGCGGACTCCTTCTCCCCCGAGGAGGCGCTGGACGAGGCCAGAAACATCTATGACGAGATATCCAGGGAGCTGGACATACACCCGCATGTGCGTCCCGTCGAGAACAAGGGCAAGGCCTGCATAGTCATGGACATAAGGCCCAGCCCTGAGCCGATCTGTCTGGAGGGACAGTATTACAGGCGTGTGGGGAAGGAGGACCGCGAACTTGTCGGGGACGACCTCGAGAAGTTCATCCTTCTGAAGGACAGGAGGGCGAGG
>ENA-UOOK01006563-UOOK01006563.1-fermentation-metagenome-genome-assembly--contig:-NODE-6563-length-11048-cov-3.880196_pt1 | contig 11048 bp, 9 predicted proteins | sample MGYA00245777_ERZ724023 | MGnify/ENA primary metagenome ERZ724023 (study PRJEB28704, sample SAMN03018312) | fermentation metagenome | biome: anthropogenic terrestrial biome; feature: soil; material... | reverse complement strand
GGGAAGCCCCCATGGACTCCGCTGCCTCAATGACCCCCTTGTCCACTTCCTTCAGGGAGGATTCCACGATCCTTGCGATAAAAGGTGCCGAGGCGATCACCAAAGGGACCACCGTTGCGTTGGGTCCAATGGTCGTTCCTGTAATGAATTTGGTGACCGGCATTACGGTAATCAGAAGGATCAGAAACGGGACGGAACGAAGCAGGTTTATGAGGATTCCCAGGATCCGGTTCAGTACGGCGATCGGCCGTATTCCATCCCGATCCGTTACGACCAGGGCAATGCCCAAGGGCAGGCCAAGCACATAGGCCATCGCTGTGGAAACCAAAACCATGTACAGTGTTTCCAGCAGTCCGTGACCGATCATATCGGCCATTTCCCTGACAATCTCCGGATCAAACATATCCCTCTACCTCCTCTGCTACAAGGTTCTTCGACCGGAGATACTCCATCATCCGATCTGCAAGCAGTTCATTGTCGGGAAGCTGGATCACAATCTGTCCGAAAGCTTTGCCGTCTATGTTTTTCGTATCAGCGAACAGGATATTGATCACCTGTCGGAAATCCAGCACCATCCCGGCTATGACCGGCTCAAAGGAGGAGTTCCCGTTGAATACGATACGGCAGCACCGGGTACCGGACAGCTTTCCCATGGACGGATCCTCCGGAAACACCAGGCGCTTGGCAGCCGCCGTCTTCGGCCTTGTGAAGATCTCCTCCACACTGCCTGCCTCTGCAATACGACTGCTGTCCAGAATGGCCACTCTGCTGCATATTTCCTCAATGACCCGCATTTCATGTGTAATAACGACAACCGTAATGCCAAGGCGTTTGTTGATATCCTTCAGAAGCATCAATACTCCCCGGGTCGTGGCCGGATCCAATGCGCTGGTCGCCTCATCGCAAAGGAGCACCTTTGGATTGGTTGCAAGAGCCCTGGCGATCGCTACTCTCTGCCGCTGGCCGCTGGATAACTGGGATGGATAGGAATCGGCTTTTTCGGATATCCCCACCAAAGCCAGCAGTTCCTCTGCCCGCTCTCTTGCAGTCTTCTTGTCCACTCCGGCAATCTCGAGGGGAAAGCAGACATTGCCGACAACGGTCCGCTGCATCAGCAGGTTGAATTGCTGGAATATCATTCCCATAGACTGCCGGATTTTGTATAATTCTTTCTTTGTGAGATGGGAAAGGTCTTCTCCGTTAAAATAGACCGTGCCCCGCGTAGGCCTCTCCAGGAAGTTCATGCATCGGACCAGCGTGCTCTTACCGGCACCGCTCATGCCGATAATTCCGAATATCTCCCCTTCCCGGATTTCCAGGTTTATGTCTTCCAGGGCCGAAAACTCTCCGTTGGCCCCCTTGAAAGTCTTACTCAGACCCTCGATTCGGATAATCGGATTCCCCGCATCCATTCCATCACTTCCACTTTTCTCTTCCCGCAACTAACGCCCTTCTTTGCCGTCAAGCTGCCGTGCCAGTTTGGCAAGGCCCGATTCGAAATCTACTCCGAAACGGAGGTCCGTCCCTGCCTGTTTCGTGCGCGCAATACTTCCGACCGTAAAATCCACCGCCACGGAGGCGGCATGTATCAGTCCGGAACCGCGGAGCAGGGCTGCCAGCAAAGCACTGCCGAAAACATCGCCGGTTCCGTGATAATAGCCTTCTATCCGATCTGCAAAGGAATATTCGATCTCGCCGGTGATCCGGTCATACATTGCCGCACCCAGTTGCCTGTCATCGAAATACACACCGGTCAGCACGACCTGCTTCGGTCCGATTTCGCCCAGGCTTTTCAGCAGATGCTCCATGTAGCTTTGTGTATAAGGGCCTTCCTGATAAGGTTCTCCCAGCAGCAAAACGGCTTCCGTAATGTTTGGTACGATAACGTCCGCCTTTTCACAAAGCTTTTTCATCCCAGCGGGGAAGGTGTCCGGAAAGGATTTATACAGAACACCGTTGTCCGCCATGACAGGGTCTACCAACTTCAGGGCGCCCGCAGATCCCAGCCGTTCGAATACTTCGGATACGATCTCCAGCTGTTTGAAAGAACCCAGATATCCGGTATAAATGGCGTCAAATTTCAGATCCAGGGACTGCCAGTGCCGGACGATCGGAAGGATATCATCCGACAGATCGCGAAAGGTAAAATCCGTAAATCCGCCGGTATGAGTAGACAGTACTGCAGTCGGAATTACGCTGACCTCTATACCTGCCGCCGAAAGGATGGGCAAAGCAACGGTCAGGGAACACCTACCAAAGCAGGATATATCATGAATTGCAACAATTCTCTTTTGTTTTTCCATTTTCACTCTCCCGAATAATTCTTAGTAAATAAGTATGTTTACAAGTACACAATTTATATCATAAATCTGCAAAAAGAATTTGTCAATCCGAAAAAGATATTGATCGGCTAGGAAAGCAAAGCGCGGTCATTGGCAAACTCTTCTCCGCTGGCCTTACCAAAGCGCTTCAGAAGATCCTCCACCGTCAGATTTCTCTTCTCTTCCCCTTTTATATCCAAAATGATCTGGCCTTCGTGCATCATGATCAGACGGTTGCCGTGCTTAATGGCATCCCTCATATTATGAGTCACCATCAATGTCGTCAAATTGTTGGCGGAAATCAGCTGTTCGCTGATCTCCAGCACTTTTTCCGCTGTTTTCGGGTCCAACGCCGCGGTATGCTCATCCAGCAGCAGCACTTTCGGTTTTTTCAGGGTCGCCATCAACAAGGTCAGCGCCTGACGCTGCCCGCCGGATAACAGGCCTACCTTTACGGCCATCCGGTCTTCCAGCCCTAACTCCAACTGTTTGAGCAACTCCCGGTACACATCCCGTTCCCGGCGGGTGATGCCCCACTTCAGGCCCCTTCGTTGCCCGCGCCGGTAAGCAAGAGCCAGGTTCTCCTGGATTTCCATATTCGCGGCAGTCCCCATCATGGGATCCTGGAATACCCGTCCAAGAACAGCTGCCCGTTTGTGCTCGGGAAGCCTGGTCACATCGATGCCGTCTATCAATATGGATCCCCGGTCCACTCCGTATACCCCCGCCACACTGTTCAGCAGGGTGGACTTTCCCGCTCCGTTGCCTCCGATCAGGGTGACAAAATCCCCTTCTTCCAGCTGAACACTGACGTTTTGCAGAGCGATCTTTTCATTCACCGTCCCCGGGTTGAAGGTCTTATAGATTCCGTTTACGGACAGCATTTATTCCACCCCCTTCCAGGATTTTTTGAGAGGATGAAAATATTGCCGGAACACCGGAAGCGACAATGCAATTGCCACGGTAATGGCGGTAAACAGCTTCAGGTCATTGGCCGGCATGCCCAGTTTCAGCACTAAGGCGATAATGATCCGGTACGTTACGGCACCTAATACCAGGGAAATCAGGCGGGTATAAAAATTTTTCTTTCCAAACAATACCTCACCGATAATCACCGAAGCCAGGCCGATCACTATGGCACCGGTCCCCATCTGGACATCCGCATAACTCTGGCTCTGAGCAATCAGCGCTCCGCTGGTTGCCACCAATCCATTGCTGATGACCAAGCCCAGAATGATGGTGATATCCGTATTGATCCCCTGGGCCCTTACCATATGGGGATTGTTGCCCGTCGCCCGGATTGCGGAACCGATCTCCGTCCCAAAAAACCAATACAGAATATTGATCACTGCGAAAACACAGAGCAGGCCTAAAGTGATAATTGCAAACGTCTTACTCAGCCCCATGTTTTCAAACACCGTATACACGGTTTCCATCCGCAGCAGGGAGATCGTCGCCCTTCCCATGATATGGAGATTGACGGACCAAAGGGCAATCATGGTCAGGATCCCGGACAGAAGAGCAGGGATTTTCAGCTGTGTGTGCAAAAGCCCGGTACAGAGCCCGGCAGCCATCCCTCCCAGTAAAGCAAGAGCCGTAGCCGCATAGGGATTCCATCCTCCCGCTATTCCACGCGCCGCAATGGCGGCACCCATGGCAATACTGCCCTCTACCGTCAGATCCGCGATATCCAGAATACGGTAGGTGATAAAAACCCCTATCGTCATTACCGCCCACAGCAGTCCAAGAGAGACTGCCCCCAACAAAATTTCCAACATAATGTTCACCCGTTTCAAGCATAAATCTATAAAATTATTCGGATTCTGTTACATATTTCTGAAGATCTTCCGGAATTTCCACACCGATCTCCTTCGCTACCTTGCCATTGATGGCAAAATCAAATCCGTCGGCTGTTTCGATCGGCATGGTGGCCGGCTCGGCTTCCCCCTTGAGGATCCGAATCGCCATTTCACCGGTCTGGTATCCCAGGTCATGATAGTTGATGCCCAGGGTTGCCAATCCGCCGTTGTCCACCATGCCGGACTCCCCGCAGATGACCGGAGTCCCGGATTGGGAGGTCACGCCATATACGGTAGGCATGGCAGATGCCAGTATATTATCCGTCGGGATATAGATCGCATCGCATTGATCTACGATAGACTGGGCTGCCTGCTGCACATCATTGGTATTGGTAACAGTTACTTCCACGTATTTCAGGCCGAGTTTTTCAATGGCTTCCCTGGCCATGGATGCCTGTAAAATGGAATTATCCTCATTGGATGCATAAATAACGCCGACTGTTTTCGCGTCTGGGGCCAGCTTGGTCAACAGATCGATCTGTTCCTTGACAGGGTTCATATCCGTTGTTCCGCTGACGTTTCCGCCGGGCGTTTCATTGGAATCCGCCAACCTGGCCGTAACAAAATCCGTGATGGCCGTGGCCAGAATCGGGATCTCCGTTGTCTTTCCGGCTATGGACTGTGCCGCGGGAGTAGCAATCGCCAGGACCAGGTCGACCTTATTGCTGACAAACCGATCGCTTATTGTGGATAAATTGGAGGGATCGGCCTGTGCGTTCTGAAAATCAATAGCTATATTCTCGCCGTCAACATACCCGTTGTCCTTCAGAGCATCAATAAAGCCTTCCCGAGCCGAATCCAATGCGACATGCTCCGTATACTGAATGATGCCGATGTTTCGCTTTTTTTCTCCCGACATCAAAGAGCCTCCCGTGCTGTCTTCCGTCGGACCGGAACAGCCTGCCGCAATCAGAATCATTGCCGTGGATAAAACAAGAGTGAATAATCTGTGTGCTTTTTTCATCTTTCTTCCTCCTTTAAATTTTCATCGAATCATTCAACAAAAGAATCCTTGAGTGTATTTCCATTTTGGTATAAAAAATTCGCCTCCTGTATAACAGGGGCGAATTTGTTTCGCGGTACCACCTTGTCTTCGTTGTATTTTCAAACAACCTTAGTGAGCAACTAGGATTGCTCCTCCACGATAACGGGTGGAAGCCGACACAGCCTACCGGGCCACCGACCTTTGAGTGTGCGGCTCTCAGGATGAATTCGCGGCATTTGTATCCTGCCTTCTCCCACCAAACGAAAGCTCTCTGTAAGGATTGAGGATACCGTTACTACTTCCTGGTCATTGCCTTTTTCGATACTATATTGTGATATTATACGCGACCGAAGGTCCTTTGTCAATGGTAATTCTTATAAAATGTATATTTATACATGCATTGATTTTGCTTCAGAAACTCACATACAATACCGCTTATTGCAGTATAAATCTTATTGCAGTATAAATCGCCATTACATATGGTATTCCCCGCACTCTGCGTTTATAATGATAGTAACAGCAGCAATGGGATCCTTTTCCGTTGCCGTCAAATAACAATAAAAAAGAGGAGGCAAGTTATGAAGAAAAAAACAGGTTGGGGCTTTGTCGGAGCCGGCAGCATTGCAAACCGGATGATCCGGGACTTGGAGAAGATTCCGGATGGCCGGCTCTCTGCAGTAGCTTCCCGTAGCTTTGATAAGGCAAAAGCATTTGCAGAACGGCACGATGCCATCGCATATGACAATTATGAGCAGTTGATACTTGATAAGAATGTGGATGTTGTATACATTGCCACTCCTCATACCCTACATATGGAAAATACCTTGCTGGCACTGGAGTTGGGCAAACCGGTGCTGTGCGAAAAACCGATGGCACCCAATGCCGGTCAGGTAAGGAAGATGGTGGGCAAGACGCGGGAAAAGGGCGTATATCTGATGGAGGCTATGTGGACAAGATTCTTTCCTGCTATACAGCAGGTACGGACATGGATCGGGCGAGGTGAAATCGGAAAAGTACATCTGGTCACCGCGGATTTTGGATTTTCCTCCCGTTTGGATCCGTCCTCCCGTCTTTATGACCCCGCTCTTGCCGGCGGCAGTCTTCTTGATGTAGGAGTATATGCCGTATCCTTTGCCTCCATGATATATGGTCAAAAACCCAACAGGATTGCCGGAATGGCAGAAACGACTTCCACCGGGGTGGATGCCTGCATGAACTGTACCCTGGGGTATGAAGGAGGGGGCATGGCCTCCCTGTACTCTGCAATAAACACCAATACCGTTCAGAAAGCAAAAATTTTTGGAGAATCCGGATATATCGCCGTTCCGAATTTCTGGTCCCCCAGAAAAGCATACTTGTATCGGAACGGGCAGCTTACGGAGGAATTCTACAGGGACCATGACGGGGAGGGTTTCCAGTTTGAAATTGAGACCGTACAAAGGGATCTTCGGGAAGGAAAGACTGAAAATTCGATCATGCCCCTGGATGAGTCCATTGAGATAGCAGAAACCATGGATGCCATCCGGGCCCAATGGGGATTGATCTATCCATTTGAAAAGCAATGATACACGGCAGGCATGGCAGCAACCGATTCTTCTGCATTTAGCCGTCCGCCGGACTATAAAAAGCCATTCCGTTGGACTTCCGGTCATTTCAGAAGTTCCAGCGGCACATAGAATTTCGTGTACCGGTCGCCGTGCTTGTCCGCCAGAGCTCCTTCCGGATCCCTGACCAGAACAGTTGCCCTTTTGTTGATGTTGTAAAGAATACCCGTAAGTTCCGTTCCGTCAAAAGGAAAAGAAATGACGTCCCCTATTTGCAGTCCGAACTTCTGGCTGGCAATCTGTTTGTAGGTAGGCAGCCGATGATAGCTTTCCATATGACCAAACAGGTTGTTGGCCAGAGTTTTGAATCTCTGTTGGGCGCAACTGGACTTTCCGAACAGGATAAACTCGACGGCATGGCACAATTCATGTTCAAAAACAAGCTGAAGCGCTTCCAGACTGTTGCTTGTTCTTATGCCGCAAACCGTCTTGCCGCCTTCAATCTGGTCATATTGAAACAGAAAATCCACTCCGATCCGAATTTCGATCACCATTTCCTCCGGTCTGGTCTGATGGATATCCCTCCGGCATATTGTTTTGCCGGCGCTCTTTGTCATCCGGTCCGAAAGGGAGAAGCGGAGATTTCCCCTGTAATACCGATGAAACCAATGGTCAAGGAAAATACGGTCATACAACCCGAACAGAAGCTCCAGGTCCGCTGTGGAGATGGTATGGATTGACTTCCCGTTGATCCGATCGGATGCGGATATCAAATTACGCGATATTTCTTTCCTCTTGTTCTCTGCCTCTCCGGAAGAATGCTTTCTGTTCAATATTTCCTGTATTCCCTGCTGCATGGCGACCCCCTCACTATATCATAAGAAAACCGCCTTCATCGGCGGTTCATTCGACTCATTATTTAACCTTGCGTAATCTTATTTCATGTTCCATTAAAATTTCTTTTATGGCCTTGAAGTCACTTTTCATCTCAACTGTGTTCTCATAGATTTGTTTATAGCCGTCGAATAAGGCCTTTGAATCAATATTTTGCTTATTTTCCAGTCGTATCACATGCCCATTCAGTGAATCCATCTTTTCATTCATTTCATCAAAACCGGTCTCCAGCGTCCCAAGTCTTTGATCCACCTTATCAAATCTGGTCTCCAGTGTCCCAAGTCTTTGATCCACCTTATCAAATCTGGTCTCCAGTGTCCCAAGTCTTTGATCCACCTTATCAAATCCGGTCTCCAGTGTCCCAAGTCTTTGATCCACCTTATCAAATCTGGTCTCCAGCGTCCCAAGTCTTTGATCCATCTTGCTAACACTGGTCTCCAGCGTCCCAAGTCTTTGATCCATCTTGCTAAATGTATTTGTAAACTCACTATACATTTTCGTTAGTAAATCAAAGGTTCTATCTTCCACAATGGCTCCCCCTTTCGTAGTGATTTCGCTCCTGAGTGCAAATATCTTTCCTTTATTATAGCATACCGTAATATCCCGTTCAATAGTCGAAAATCCATTCATTTTTTATATTGCAATTCCCACCTCAACTGCAAGACTAAATTCAATAATCTGATTGTGGAACGGGAAATATACGACGGACCTTTCACCCGACTGTCCAAAGCATCGATGGCCAATAATCTGGATTTCCACTATGGGGATGAAAGCATCATGGAGCGTTATCGATACCATGTCAATTAATAAAAAATTGCCGGTATATACTTGATTTCCATATCTTCTGGTTTTTCCTTTCCCTCCGCTATCCGGTAAAGCCTTTCATTTGCCAGAAGAAGCTGTCCGGTTACCTCAGGATATTCCCGGCTGCAGATATCCGTCAGGCCGATATTATAGTTTTCGCCGTCAAACCGGCCCAAAAAAGGCTGGTCATTATACTGGAAATAATGAATGCCTACGCATGATTTATTGGCTGCGGCTTCCTCCATATAATGCCGGATGGCCTTTCCTCTTTCCTCCTGACTTGCCGCGCCGCGTATCCCTGTGGCGGGAAGGCCACGGTCAATGGCACCGAAATGGTATTCTCCCACCATTACCGGCATGCCGGTATTTTGAAAGATCCGGTCCACCGATGTATTGCATGTCTTTTCGTAACAGTTGATGGAGAAGATATCAAAGTATTCTTTGCCACTGTATAAGGCCGGACCGGATATATAGGCATATCGTATCCCGAGGTTCAGATGATTCGCATCCACTTCTTTCAAAGCCTGAGCAGAGATTTTGATATACTCCCGGACCAATATCTCAGAGAATTCCTCCAGTACCGAAATCCCCTGGGGAGAAATCACAGGAAATTCCCCAAGATAATGCAATTCGTCGAAGCTCTTCAGATCTAATTGCCACTCCCTGTTCAGTTCCTCAATGGAGTCGCGGTATCTTTCCCGCATATATCGGATCAGAACGCCTTTGGAGTACAATTCCTTCCTGTTGCGGACCAATTCATATCCCAGGTTCAGCCGGTCCACAAATGCCCAGTTGGGCTCATTGGACATAAAATACCCGATCAGATACCTGTCGCCGGCATATTCCGAAAGCTGCGCTGCGTATTTTTTCGAGCTCTCCGTGTACTCCGGCGAAAAAACGTCCGGAAAATCCCGGTAGATCGGATCACCGGTGGAAGGAAAATCCTTCAGCACAATAACATAGGGAATTTTTGCCCATTTTGCAAACTTTGGAACGCTCCATGCGGCTATGGTGTTGATCTTCCATTTGATGAGCCTGTACTTCGTGATTTTACACCAACTGTCATACCATTTGTCCCCAAAAGCATGCCGGAGATTGGATATCATATAATCCCGACTCTCCCCGTCCACCGGCCCGGATACATGGGGACCGATACAGTCAACGCCGGAGCTGAAAAAAGCGTAACCGTCCGGAGTGACCAGCCAATACCGGCCATCCTCCTCTTTTTCGACCCGGAAAAACCCGGTAGCCTTGAACGGCTTCTCCCGGTATCCATAATACGAATCTTTATAACCGGCAAGGAATTGCTGCGTTTCGGTCAACAAGCCGTTCAGATAATCCCTGCATTCCTGCAAATCACGGGTTTTCCCCGGCCAATCCTTCGACCGGTACTGTCCCAGTTCATCGATCCTGTCCTGTTCCCGGAATTCCGGAACAGCTTCGGTTTCCGACAACCTGACATGATCCACTGCCAGCGAAGTCTCCTTCCAGGAGGCAGGCAAACCCACCGACAGAGCAACCAGCCTGTCCGGATTGATTTTATTTCCCTTTACGACGGTTTTCAGGATACCCGGTCTGCGTTTTCCGAACAGAATATGTCCGTCCAGATACTCCAGCGGCATGCATATGTTTGTTTTGCTGTTGGGCAATATCCCAATGGCGACAAACAAGTCACAGGGTTTTTCTATCGTATCTTCCCAGAATCGGATATTCAGGCATATCGAGTAATTTTCCGGATTCGCCAGATCAAGAAGGAGATACCCGTACTTCCGTATATCAACCTTATCAAGACTGTAAACAATGTCTCCGCCCGGCCTGTCAAAAACAAAGCGGGCATCCTTTTCCATGCATCCCCGTAATGTACTGATTTTAAGAGTATAATCCATTTCTGTCACCTCACATGTTTGGTTCTGCAAAACCTTATCCAAAATTTAGTATATCACATTTTAAGGAGAAAAGAAGCACATGTTTGTAGTTTATGATTGGCTTTGTCCGGGAATATGATATAATAGCTATATATGGAGATCTACATTTATATCTTTTCTATAATCAGTGAAATCAGGATTTCATTACAGGAAGCATTATTTTTTCATTTGTTATGTAAAGTAAAGTGTGGCCTTCATGCCATATACAGCATGCGAAAGATGGAACAAAGATGTTTAAGTGGAGGAATCAACAATCCTCAAAAAGAAAGGGCGAATAAACAGAATGGAACAAAAAACAATCCTATCGGCAGTGGATCATACCTTGCTTTCGGTGACTGCGACCTGGAAGGAGATCCGTGCGCTTTGCGACGACGGCATCCGTTATGGGGCGGCATCGGTCTGTATTCCTCCAAGCTACGTAAAAGCCGTCGCCGAATATGTAAACGGCGGGATCCCCATCTGCACTGTCATTGGATTTCCCAACGGCTATGGGACAACCACAGTAAAATGCTTTGAGGCTTCCGATGCCATACACAACGGAGCGGAGGAAATCGATATGGTGATCAATGTCGGCTGGCTGAAAGACAAAAAATACGACCTGCTGCTGGAGGAGATCAAAGCGGTGAAGGCGGCTTGCGGAGGAAAACCGCTCAAGGTCATCATTGAAACCTGCCTGTTAGACGAACAGGAGAAAATCAAAATGTGTGAGATCGTAT
>ENA-UOOK01006562-UOOK01006562.1-fermentation-metagenome-genome-assembly--contig:-NODE-6562-length-11050-cov-3.181082_pt1 | contig 11050 bp, 12 predicted proteins | sample MGYA00245777_ERZ724023 | MGnify/ENA primary metagenome ERZ724023 (study PRJEB28704, sample SAMN03018312) | fermentation metagenome | biome: anthropogenic terrestrial biome; feature: soil; material... | reverse complement strand
GGAAAGCGGAAAAATCTTGGTGGCCGATCCTGCCAGCAGACGAAAAAGCGAACAGGAGTGGAGTTTTGATATCATACTCAATGAGGCACAAAGAGGCGCTGGGGCAGGTGGACCATTTTGGATTATATCCAGATAAAAAAAGGCAGCTTTTTATCTGCCTTTTTTGCTTCAATATGTACGATAAAACTAACCCCCTAAAAGGGATATAGCTTGTGTTTCAGGGTGGATGCAAATAATATTGTTGCCATTCCTCAATGCCATGCGTACTGTTTGTCCCGTACCGCTCCACTCTCCGCTCTCACTGTCATAAACCGCAAGTAGATATTTTGCATTTTTAATAAGGTATTCATTCCTAACACGGTAGCAGCCTTCATAATAGCGAACACTCAGTTGAACAAGTTGTGTGCAGTCACGGAGCATATCATAATACCGTTCCCTTTGCGACGCCGTCCATTTAATCGCCTGTTCTTCATAGGGAACAATACAATGGAGCTCCATGTCCTTGCGTTTTTTCATTAAATTGAGGACAATTTCCCCGCCCCACATATCCACACCGGTGGAGGCTCCGGTTAAAAATCGTCTGATGCCCTGTTCTTCATAAAGATATAGAACTTGCTCCCGCAGGGCTTTTTTGATTTTTACACAATCAGGGTGGCACTCATTGTCTTTAAAGTGAAAACGATGTGGCCTCGATCCTGTAAATGCTGCTGTTTTTTCCTTCATCTTATCACCCATCCTTTGCTTTTTATAAAAATATAATCTGTATAAGGTAAATACTTATATAGACTATTATATATGCCTGTGTAAGTAATTACAATAGATGTATAGAAGAAAATGAGGTGAAGATATGGAAATTGATTACAAAGCTATTGGTCGAAGAATTAAAATTGCCAGAATTCGCAAGGATGTATCGCAGGAATATGTTGCCGAAAAAGTGGAAATGTCACCCTCCCATATGAGCAATATTGAAACCGGTAATACGAAATTGAGCCTACCCGCCATTATAGCGATAGCAAACACGGTGGGCACATCGGTAGATGAATTGCTGCATGACAATGTACTACATTCTCACCATGTGTTTGTTAAAGAGGCCAGAGAGTTGTTGGAGGATTGCGATGATTACGAAGTAAGGATTTTGGTGGATGTTCTAAGGGCTACCAAAGAATCCCTTAGAAAGGATTCTGCCCTCAGAAACAAAATGCGAACATAAAAACATAATAAATGAAGCATTGAGGTTTGATGACCATAATGCTTTTTTATTGTCATTATACAGAGATTAAACCGGAAGTGAAAACTTCACGGTTTTTTATTTTGATAGGAGGTTTTTAGCATGGCACGACAAAGCACAACTTACATGCCTGTTAATCAGGCTCTGCTTAACGTCATTACCCCAATGGGACTTGAGATTCGGAAAAACTCTTTGGTTATCGGTGAAAATACCGGACGAGTATATGGAATTATCAAATATCCGCAAAAGGTAGATATCGGCTGGTTATCTAAGATAACAAATATCCCCGGCACGATCGTTTCTGTTTCTTTCCGCCCCGTTGACAATGGCACTCTGATTGGAGCCATATCTAAGTCAATTATTCAAAATCGAGGTTTGGCAGAGAGCGCAAAAGACCCTCTTTCTCGTCAAAGAGCAGAAAAGGCTGCCGAGGACGGTGAGCGTATTATGCTTCAAATAGACCAGCATGGAGAGATTGTGGGACTTATGAGCATTGCCATTATGCCCATGGCACCCGACGACAAAGGGTTTTCGAGGGTATGCAGACGTGTAGAAAGCACTATTTCTGCAATGAAGTGTAAAATACGAACCCTTGTGAATTTGCAAGAGGACGGTTTGCAGCATATATCACCCAGCTATCCCCTAAATGAACAGGTGGCAAGCATTATTGAACGCATTGTTCCGCTTTCAACTTTCGTTGGGGGATTCCCTTTTGCAGCAAGCGGATTTAACGATGGAACCGGTTACTATATTGGGCGGGATGCCTCGGGTGGGCTTGTCATACTCGACACATGGCGCCGGGGCGATGATCGAACAAATTCAAATATGGTGATTACCGGCGTTGCGGGTGTTGGAAAATCCACGGTTATCAAACACATTGCCCTTGCGGAATATATGAAAGGTACAAAGCTGATTTTCATTGATCCGGAATCCGAATATAAAGACCTGTGTATGTCTTTGAACGGGGACTGGATAAATGCTGCCGGAAGTACCTCCGGGCGCCTGAACCCCTTACAAATACGCCCCGCACCAAGAGATGAGGAAGGCGAGGAAAATCCTTTGTATAAAGACGAGGGTGACGGAATGAGTGATATGGCCCTGCACCTGAAGAACTTGGAGATATTTTTCAATTTGTATATCCCAAGCCTTTCCGATATGCAGCGGGCAATTATCAAAAAGACCCTTATTGAACTATATAATAATTTCAATATCTTTTGGGAAACCGATATTACGACTTTGAAAAACACTGCTTTCCCAATTTTTTCAGATTTACTAACACTCATCGAGGAAAAAGCTAAAAATCACCCTGATAACACAATGTATAGCGACCTTGCCTTGCTGCTCTTTGACCTTGCCAAAGGCGGAGATAGCTTTCTTTGGAATGGTCACAGCACTGTGGAAACACATACCCGCTGCATATGCTTGGATACTTACGCTTTGCAAAACACGGGAGATAACATCAAACGTACCCAATATTTTAATTTGCTTTCATGGTGCTGGGAACAAATGAGCCGGGATAGGCATGAACGGGTTTTGCTGATTTGTGACGAGAGCTATCTGATGATCGACCCTAATGTACCTCAATCCTTAGTTTTTCTGCGCAATGTGGAAAAGAGAGCCAGAAAATACGAAAGCGCCTTGGCAATCGTATCTCATTCGGTGGTGGACTTTCTGTCACCGGAGGTCAAAATGTACGGTCAGGCGTTATTGGATATTCCATGTATTAAGGTGCTGATGGGGACGGACGGAAAAAACCTTCAGGAAACAAAAGAGCTATATAGTTTAACAGATGCCGAGGAAGAACTGTTGTTATCCAAAAAGCGCGGACACGCCCTATTTATTATTGGCTCTAAGCGGTTGCACCTGCACTTTGAAATTCCAGCCTACAAATTTGAGTATATGGGCAAGGCAGGCGGACGTTGATGAAAAACAATAAATATCAAGTTATGGAACTGTTTTTATATGTACTGATTGTTCTTGTGGGATTGATTTTTCTTTTCATAGGTAAAAGCGAAAAGGTATCGGCACAGCCCAGCACTACGATAGCCATATCAGAACAAACAAAAATACAATGTGAAGAAAGGGCGAAAACAAATGCTGTTATATTTGACCGGAAAGGATAAGGTTGATCTTTTAGATTTTGCGGAGAATGAAACCGGATTGATACCCAAAAAGATGACGGGTAAGTTTTCCCTGTTGCAATTTATCATAAGGGATATGCGTAACTATGCCCATCTAAAGTATTTTGTCATTGACCGGACTGCCGTTACGGAGGATGATAACAGTTTTGTTGAGGCAATCAGCTCTTTTCATACTATGTTTGATGCTCGTATTATCGTAATCTGCGAAGGCTGCTCGGAATTAGACTCTTTCCTTCAGCAGCTCATCATGAAAGGAGTAACGGATATTGTAACAGCGGTTGAAATTGAGGATATTCAGCGCGAAATATTAGAATGCCTTTCTCCCAAGGGAATGCTGCGTTATAAAATGAAACAAGAAAAGCCAAAAAATCAGGATGTACCCATAAACGATACATCAGCGGTTAAGAAATACACCTTTGAATGCGAGAATATACGAATTGCTGTTGCAGGCTCTCAGCGACGTGTAGGGGTGACTACCACAGCCGTTAACCTTGCTTGCTGGATACAAGCCCACGGTGGCACAGCATGTTATGTAGAGAGCCACAGACATAAGCATATGACCCATATCCTAACGCTCTATAACAATCACCAAGAGGATCACCATTATACCATAGGCGATGTAGATTTTTATTTAACAGACGAGTTAGACAAGACCTATAATTTTATCATTACTGATTGCGGAGAATTGGAAGAACCCCTGCAAGACAGTTTCACAGAATCTGATCTGCGTTTAATATGCGGTTCTGCCATGCCCTATGAGATAGTCTTTCTAAAAAACGCTATGGCGCGCTGTGAAGAAATGGCTGTTCAGGCATTGGGAATGTATGTACCGTTGGATCTTCGGGGATTATTGCAGGACACCATAGGTAATGGCATACTATTTGCTGATGCTTCTCATGATCTGTTTGACGATAAAGTCAACAGCAAGTTGAATAAGGACTTAATTGGCAGTTATATAGCCGATAGCAAAAATGTTGTTGAGGTGGTGCAGGAGTAATGTTATGCTCCTGTACCTGCCTATTTTTTAGACAAGAGGGAGTTGGGATGATGAAAATCAAATTGATGCAGACCATTTATGCGTCAGATTTAAAAAGCAGAGCTATTTTAGTTATGAATTACTTGATATTTCGTGCCAACAAGGAAGGCACCTGTTTCCCGGCGATAAAAACAATAGCAAAAGAGTGTAACATCAGTGTAAATACAGTTAAGCGTGCCCTAAGCGACCTTGTAAATGCGGGATATGTTCAAAAGGATACACGGTTTATTAAAGAAAAAAACGGTGCTCAAACATCAAATCTTTATACGCTCTCAACAGGGATGTTTGTGTCCGATAATATAGAGATAGAATCAGACGAGGCGGCCGATGAAATTCAGGCAATCTGTCAAGACGAGCCAATTGAACAAGAATCCTTTAAAAGTATGGCTGCTGGCATACCCAAAAGCAACATGAAAATAGCAAGCCGTTCCACCGCAGATGAGCATAGTCAAATATACCCCGGTGCCGACAAGCTGGTTCATAACAAAAATGCTATGTTTTCAGAGGGTTTTAGTTTAGGTTTTCATGAGTGGGCTGCCCCCCGGCCCACATTGATACCTCCTTGAAGTTTTTCATGTTAACTATAGGGATTACGGAGAAAAAGTATTCATATCCCTTGTTTATTGCATATAAAAGAGAGCTACAGGCGTTTTGAGTTGATTCAATGCTCAATGTTAAAGATAAACTCTCCCAAGGGGCTTACTGCACGACCTTTCCCTCTGCTTTTTGCGTCATATAAGTATCGATCAACCATTAAGAGCAAGTCGGTAAGCACCTTTGCGCTTTCGTTATCGTTGATAAAGATAATGCCGGCACTAAAACTAACCGGAAATGGGATGTCGTGCTTAAAAGACTGGTTTAATTGCCCGTGTATCCCTTGCAAGGTATGTAAAACCTTCTGCGAATTATCATGTAAAAAGATAATGATAAATTCTTCACCGCCAAATCGCCCTGCCAAATCGCTATCGTCAATATTTTTGCGGATGATTTTAGCAAATATCTTTAGAACTTTATCGCCGGTCAAATGACCGCATTGATCGTTGATATTCTTGAAATCATCAAGATCAATCATGCACAGAGAGTAGGATGTGGGCAATCTTTTATTTGCAAGTCTTTTTATGCTATTCATTAACCCCTGCTTGTTCATTAAGCCTGTTAATGGATCAAGCTCTAACCTCTTTTTATAAAGATTTTCTTTGTGTTTTTGTTTAGTAATATCTATAAATGTCAGTACTACATAATTCGAGTCACAGCATTCAACCTTAACGCCATTAATTTGAACCCATTTCGTTTTACAATTTTTCTCTTTTTCAGAAGAAAAAGAAGTGGTCGAGCAAACAGGCGGGGCACTGCTATTTAGACTTTCGCAAACAATTTTTTGAATAGGACAATTTTTTACTTTGCACTTACTGCAATCTTTCATGATGGCAGTATTTTTTTGACAATCAACGATTTCACCGAAACTTTTCATACCTGCCTTATCAGGGTTGAGTTGAAAGTGCATCAATAAGGCATTATTTACTTCTAAAACATTCAAACTTTTGTCAACAACAATTTGAGGTATTGCAGAATAATGAAATACCTTATAGAAAAACGATTCATGAGAAAAATATTGATTATTTCCTGAAAAGCCAAGTATAAAAATCACCATCTTTCTTATATGTAAAAAAGCAGAGAATTGGATATCAACTCCGTTCTCTGCTTTTTGGGTTCGTTTAAACATCATGATTTGTGCAGTCAGCAAAGGACAAACGAGAAATTATTATGCAAGGAAATAGAAGATACAATATCACTCTATAAATAGCCCTGCACAGTATTATTGCTTTTTCTTTTTTTTAATAAAAGCGAGAATTCCTGCAATGGCCAACAATATGACCATCATTCCTAACACCGTGATGCGTTCTTCCGGTGTTGCATTTATGAAAAATCCGTACATAGAAACTCACCCTTCTTTTTATTTATAGACTACAAAAATAAATAAATATTTAATATCTTTTGCATACCAAAGGATAAAATGATGAGTTTATTATAATATACCTGGACAAATATTACAATAGATATGTGAAAAAGTTTGTCAAATAAATGAAAATTAAGGAGGGTGTAAGTGAAACTTGACTATAAAGCCATTGGAAAACGCATCAAAATACAAAGAATTCAGAAAGATATGACCCAAGACAAGTTGGCAGAGCTTACAAATTTATCTAATCCGCACATCTCAAATGTGGAAAGTGGCAGCACACAAGTTAGCCTAAAAACCTTGGTCGTTATTGCAGACGCATTGGACACGACACCCGATGCCCTACTATGCGATAACATAAAAAATGCCAAGGAAGCATTTACAAATCATATCATCGCTGAAACTAAGGACTGTGACGAGGTAGAGATCAGAATAATTGCAGATACGATAAAAACGTTAAAGGAATCCATACGGTCCAGGAGAGAGTATTTTACAAAGACGGATGAATAAATCGGATTTGACATATTGGTGACTCCGAGCTAACAAAATAATGTAACATATTCTATCACAAAAACAATAAACATAAGGCATTATCCGTGAAAGGTAATGCCTTATGTTTATTTATGAAGGTATCGCTTTTCTAATGTTTCAACTTATTTTTTTCGTTCTGAAAATTCCCGAAAACGTTGTGTAATATCCAATATCAGAGCCTGTTCATCTTTGCTCATAACTTGCATGTTTAAAATTACAGAGTTTATATGTATGTTGTTAGTATCAGTCAATATATCTTGCGCCAAGTAATCTAAGCTGATACCCAAAGCATTTGCAATTTTAATGAGCACTTCTACCCGAGGCTTGCTTTTCCCAATTTCAATCTGCGAAAGATACTTTTGTGATATATTTACTTCTTCTGCAAGCTGGTCTTGTGTTTTAGAGAGCTTTACCCTCTGTAATTTTATTCGCTTTCCGATTTGTGTATAAATCATATCAATCACATCCTTTACTATTTAATTTTACTAATTATTCGATGGTTTTTTAACACATCAAATAGAATATAAATTCTATCTATTAAGAATATTTTTTTACAATATGCGTTTAAAACAAGATGAATTAGTATATAATATTCTTTTTACATAGATTTATATTTGACAAAAATTTTTTAAAGGATGCTGATAACAGAAAATAAAAGGTGCAGGGGAGTTATTCCCTGCACCTTTCTAAATATTCACTTATTACAACAAATCTTCAAAAGAGGTAGTGTTTTCAAGTCGCTCCAATGCGTCCTCCTTAATATGGTTTCGGTAATTGGTTAGAAGAACACTTTTCAACTCATGAAAGATTGTTTTATGAATTTCATCTTCGGTGAAACCAAGTTCATACATCATTTTAACTGCTTGTACTCCAATTTCGTCTTTATGGCTTGTTTCCATGGCAAATCTCCTTCAATGACCTTTATCGTGTTTATTTCCATGATATGTTTCATACCTAAAAGCATTATTATTTAGTTACCCTTCCATTATTTTTATTACATCTATGCTGTTTTCCCTTTGTTTTAATTCTACGCAAAGCGGGGAATCTTTTAAAAATTCTTTTGGCAATTCAATTAAGCAAATCTCTGTAACTTCAATCGTGCCGTCAGGATCAGGAACAAGGGAAATATAATCTTCATAAATTTCAAGAGCCAACCTGGAGCCAATATTCAGGCCAGAGGGTTTTCGTATCTTCTTCGGTAAATATATTCTATTTAATTCATCAATTCTTGAGGTTAGCCTTATTCTTAAATCTCGTTGTTCCTCTGATAAATAGATAACTAATTTATCAAAACAGGCAGTTGTTGGTATCTCCCATTCCGTCTGTTCAGAGTAGTCAATTAAGCGCTTAGATAAGGCTATGTATCTTGGAATATGAATTTTCCCAAACGGACCCACGCTACCCATATCAATATACCTCTCCGGCTGTTCTTTCGTTAAAATAATTTGTCCGTTTTCTACGGAAACATAGATAGCCTCTCCCTCAAAAAACTTCAATGTGTTTTGCATGTAGGGACTGATGGTAATCCTACCTAACGCATCAATTGTGCATTTTTCCATAATCGAATTCCTCCCTCGTATAATTACATATTTTTACCTATCCACAATATTCTATATAGGTAATATAATTATACTACATGATTACCTAAAAATCCACAAAATATCTAAAAATTGTATCTTATATTTCAGTAAAGCAGTATTTGAATGGAAACAAGGGCTTCTGCACTTTTCCTTTGCAGAAGCCCTTTATATACTAAATATTTGCTTTTGTGCCGAACCAATCTTTTGCCACCCGAAGTTCTACGTCCTCCAACGCTTCAAAATGTCGTTTGCCGCAATGGATTTTAAGCTGTTCTTTAGTACGCAGGTCAAACATACTGGTGCTGCCTTTCGTTTCAAGGACAAAATATAATTTTTCCTCTCCGTCACGGTCAAGGTAAACTGCCCAATCAGGGTTATATGTTCCTATCGGCGTATTTATTTTAAAGCGCTCCGGCAATTTGAAAAACATTTTAACATCCGGGTCCCTATCGAGGGAGAGTGCAAATGGCTTTTCGACTGTTTCACTGTCATAAATGATATAGTCATAAACGCTGCCCTCTACAGCAACAGCATTTTTATCAAGGTTTGCCATTAGTTCGGCGCTGTCAAAAATCTCTTGTGCATAATATCTTTGACCATCTAACTTGATATACCGTATCCCGTCTATGGCCAGCTCATGCCTTGTATCCCGAATAATATCAACTACATTTTCAATGAACAGTTGCGGATTTCTGATAAAGTCGGAAACCCGTCCGCTTTGCTCTATAATTGCCAAAGCCGTCACCCATGTAGTGTGCGTTTCTTCGGCAATGACCGTCACTATATCGGGCAGGGTTGCATAATCATTTTTAATGTCTGTGGTTCGTAATTCACGCTCAGTATGAGTTACACCTATGTTTTGAATGTTGATGTCGGCAGTCTGTGATACAATTCGTGCCTTTGGCATAGGGGGTAAATCCTGTAATGCTTTCACCGTGCGCTTAATCAGCTCATCTGTATCAATTGCCACTCGGTATGTAGTCTTTTGCCTGATCTTATCCCAAAGAGCCTTGAAGAAAGGCGATTCGTTAAATACTTGCTTTTTCAAACGAACAATGACATCCTTAGATGCGTCACGAATGGGCGGTGTTTTGTCAGCTTTGCTTATAATATTTTCAAAACGTTCACGGGCAGCCTCATATTTTTGTGGTAAATCAAGGGTGCCGGCCAGCAAAGCATTTTTCATGGTATCTTTAATTCTGCCCGATTTTGTGATGTATTCCTTTTTCTCAAAGTGTTCCATCAACTCGGCGGCATCCTCATAGGTTACGGTTTTTTCCTCTGTAATAGTTGCCGTATAGATTGTTCCGGTTAGTTTTTCTACATCAACCGGCTCTGCTTTTTCTATAATAGTTTCAACAACGGTCTTTACCTCATCAAGTTCCGGAGGCAGTTCAATTTCAGAGGGCTTTATATTCGCTGTAATTTCACCGCTTTGGGTGACAATACCGGTTGCCTGTAGTGCTTCAACAACTTTCACAGCCTGCTCCGGAGAAACGGTCTTTTCCACTTGCTTCGATTCGGTATAGGCCATACCGGAAAACAAGCTGATTTGCAGGACACCAAATTTAACGCCGGTTTCCTGTTCGATTTCTTTTTGAAGGGTAGTTGCAAATTCTGCAAAGCTCTCATTTGCCATAACATGCAGCACATTTATGTTTTTGTCCTCAATGCGTTCTCCGTCCTGGTTTACGCATAGCCGCAGACCGCGCCCCACCTTTTGCCGACAAGTAAAGGTGGATTTCTGCTCAATCAACGTACACACCTGAAATACATTGGGGTTGTCCCAGCCTTCCTTTAATGCGGAATGAGAGAATATAAAGCGCAAGGGACAGTCAAAGGATAACAACCACTCTTTATCACGCATGATGGTGTTATAGGTGCTGTGATCGTCTAATGTATCACCCTTGGTATTTTTATAATTGCCCTTTTTATCTTGAGAAAAATATCCCTTATGTATTTTATCAATATCAAATTTAGTAATATTCTTATATTGCTCTAATGCAATTAGTTTATTGTAAATTTCTTCAAACCATTTATATATTTTCCCTTTTATAATGTTTCTATTTTCATCATAACTTCTGTAATTGGCAACTCTGTCAATAAAAAACAAAGATAAAACTTTAATTCCTTTGGGATTTAGTTGTTTTTCTTTTGAAAGATGCTCTCTTATAGTGCTTTCTATTTGAGATTTCATTATCTCATCTCTTATAGGGCTGTTGTTTTGTCCAATTCGAATTACTATTCCATTTGCGAATTCAATAAACCTTTCAGTCACATCAATATTATTTAATATGAAGTTATCTTTGTAAATTTCACGTTTATTAGAAAAATTATATAAATCATCTCCACTTTTTACAGTTATACTTTTTTGTTTTATTTCTGTTTCAGTTTGCAACTCTATCTTTATTTTTACAGATATGCTTTTTTTGTTGCTGATAAATTTCTCTAACTCTATAAAAGCACTATTATGATCATCTTGAGATATTACAGAATCAACTTCTATTTGTTTAACAAGTCCCATATCATAGGCTTTTACAGGGTTTAAACTATAAACTAAATTGTAAAGATTTTTAT
>ENA-UOOK01006561-UOOK01006561.1-fermentation-metagenome-genome-assembly--contig:-NODE-6561-length-11050-cov-3.706958_pt1 | contig 11050 bp, 19 predicted proteins | sample MGYA00245777_ERZ724023 | MGnify/ENA primary metagenome ERZ724023 (study PRJEB28704, sample SAMN03018312) | fermentation metagenome | biome: anthropogenic terrestrial biome; feature: soil; material... | reverse complement strand
CTGATAACAAACACTGGTGGGGGTGGTAGAATGCCATTAGAAAAGCATGACAAAATGATTTGTTTTAAAATAGGATCTGAAACATATAAACGTGTAAAATTGAAAGTTGCGTTTGATAATACAACTATTCGGGCATATGTAACAAGACTTATTAAGCAAGACCTTGATAGTGATATGCGAATTAATAAGCATGTGCATAAAGTGGACTTGGAGCGTGTGCTTGGCAAAGAAATATCATATTGATAATCAAAAAAAATATGAGTAAGGAGGATATTTTATGATCAATAAATATTATCTATATAAAAAGGTTTTTGAAAATAAAGATTGCACGTGCGAACTTAAAGATTCGCCTGCAAAGATTTCATCTGAAATGGCACATGATATTTTTGGCACTGCACGTGCAACGGAAGATGAAATTTATAAATCGCGTGTGGATTTTATTCGTGAATATATGGAGCGGTGTATAGGTAATATTCCAGCATTAACTGGAAAAGAAGCGCGTAGCTTGCTTGACCAGTATAATACAATCTTAAAAGATTTGAATGATTCGTGGGAAGGAATTAAAGTAATCTTGCATACCTCCACATTTAAAGATATGCTTGAATTGCAGCTTGGAGTAACTCTGGATAGAATTTATAATTACGAAAAGGCAGAGCGTTTTCTCCATGGGGAAAGATATGTTCATGTAAATCTTGATGGGAATAGAACTAAATGTTTTGACAATGGCAAGGAAAAACGTGTTATGACAAAAGTTGTTGACAATAAAATAACACTTGAACAATGCCATAGAATTTTAAAGGTAATTGCTGAAAAGTATGATTGCCATCCTAAACAGCTATATATAGACTTGTCTGTTTATACAGAGACAGAGGATAATGAATACGGTGATTTCCCTGAGGAATGTCTGTTAAATCGTTATGTATGCTATGAAAAAAATAAAGATCAGATGACTATGTATGAGAATGATAAACCAGTGTATAATAATTGTCATGGTGTTATTTGTGATGATCCGGTAGCTTTAGCAGATTCAATCGGATGATTTTGTATGACATGAAAAGCAGGTGATTTTTTTCGTAAATTAGATTTGTAATAAAATTAAAACATTTGATAACTGTATTGACTTTTGCAAAATAGGTGCTATAATTAAGTCAACAAAATTAAAAAGGAGTGTATCGTAATGAAAATTGCTCACATGGCGTGGAGCGCAAAGCAGGTTTGCAAGATGATTGATGGTGAGAAGTTTAACTTTGACAATGCGGTTCAGCGTGGTTATGTATGGGATAATTCACGTTCCAGTTTGTTAATGGATTCAATGATACGTGGATACCCTATTCCTCCTGTTTATGCGGAAAGAGAGAATAAGGTATATTACGTGTTAGATGGAAAACAAAGGTTTCATGCGGTACATGGGTTTTTCAATGGTGAATATTCGCTGAAGGATGTACCTGAATTTGAAGATGAAGATGGGGAACTAGTAGAACTTAACGGAAAATATTTCAATGATTTGCCTGAAGATTTACGTGATGCACTTGAATCGTATATCTTTTCAGTGTATTATATCGAAGATGCAACACCGGAAGAAATTTCAGATTTGTTTTACCGCTGGAATAACGGAAAAGCGCTTTCGTCTTTTGACGTAATGCGTGTGAAAATTAAAGATCATGCAAAGATTAAAGAAATTTCAAGTCATGAGATTTTCAAGAATGCTTTAACAGAAAAAGCCCTTGCAAATAATAAAGCAGAAGATCTTGCTATGAAATCATGGGCGATTCTATATATGAAATCTCCGAGTTTTGAGCGCAAGGAACTTCAGCCTGTACTTGAAAATGCCTCTATTACAGATGAGCAGGTATCTGATGTGAATAGCGCCTTTACGCGCGTGCTGGATGCTTATAGAGCTATCGCTAATATTACTAATAAAGATCCAGTTGAAATTAAACGTGACAAGAAGGTTATGAAGCGTATTCTTTCTAAGACGCATTTAGTATCTATCATTCCATTTGCGCTTAGAAGCGTTAAAGATGATGTATCTGTGTACACATTCGCTGATTGGATTAGGCATTTCTACGCTGGTAAGAAACGCGCTTCAATTGACGATGTGTACAATGACAATTCAACACGTGGTTCTTCTAAAGCGAGTGCCATTAAGGCGCGCGAGGATGTTCTGAAGAAGGATTATGAGGCATTTGTAAATGATAAGGAAGTGACTCATGATTCAGAGGATGAAGCATTTCAGAAGTATTGCAGTGAAAAAGCGAATACGGTCTTAAATACACGTGACGACGATCATCCGGTTGCATTTAACGATATGAATGAAGAAGAGCACAAAGAGCTGTTTAAGACATGCGTCGTTGAAAAGGATATGAACAAGTACGAAGATACGATTATTAAAGCGTATAATCGCGTTTGTGATGAAGATTCCGATAGCACAGATGATAGTGTAGCGTAAATACCAAGTAGTCGAATAGAAAGTGGGGGTGGCTGATATGCCCGTAAAAGGGCCTATTTGGCCTTACATAGTTCAATTAGTTTTGGTCGTTATATATACCATTACGGTATCATTTGGCTGGTTGATGGCTTCTGTGGCTAATATAGACACTAATCATATAGAACCACCTGTTAGTATAGTAGTACAAAGTATGCCTGATTCTATTCAAGTGATGATACGTCATGGCATACTGGATATGCTTTGTTTCTAATTGTTTGAAGGGGCGGATATTATGGATGTCTTGTTTCTAATTCTTGGAATTGTGATGACAATTATTAAAGCTAATCACTATTTGATTATTCCGGATTTTTTGATTTGGATTTGTTTTGGCATGTTCTTGTATTGTTTTATTCGTGGCTGCCTGATATTTCATCAAACTAAAAAGCATTTCTAATTAATCTTCTATGTAATTGACACGATCAATTTGATATAAGTAAAAGGAGTGTTGTTCAGGTGTCTAATTTGAATATTATTGAATCAAAAACAATATGTGAGTTTGATTTACACAAAATTGAAGTTGGTGACTTAATTAAACTTAGAGCAAATCCTAATGTAAGTGACTTTAGTGGTGCTAATACTGTAACACCAAATAATAAAGAAGAAGCAGTATTCTTTATTAACGCTATAAACAAAGATAGTATTTATGTATCAGATGGTATAAATGATTATAAACTTATGGCTGATGATTTTGTTACATTGCATGATGATAAAGGTAAAATACCGCCTAATCTTAAAGTTACTGGATTAATTAAGCGTAGTGAACTTGCTAATAAATTTTGACACATGCGTATATAATCTATTAGAACGAGACATAGATCTTATGATAAATTTTAGTTTTGATAGTGCGTCCTGTTTTTATCCTTCAGGGCGTACCAGTGAGAACTAAAATTAATTACATAAAAGAGAGGTTGTTTGATAATGCGTATTCAACTTAAAGATGGAACATATGAGCGAATTGAAAGTATAGAACAGTTAAGGTATTTTATTAGAGATCAACTTGGAGAAGACGTAGCAAGTGTACTTGTAGATAAAATTGAAGAGTTACAAGAACAAGCAGATTATACTAAACAGAAAATACATACAGACTTAGATTCCTACGAATGTAGCTTAGAATCACAGAAAAGCGCGGCAGATGATATGAATGATTATATTGAACAAGCAATGAATTATATAGATACAGCTAAGTATATTAATAGGGATAAGTTAAAAAATACTTTATTTAAGGCACATAGAGAATGGCAAAATAATTTTTAAGGATGTATTGTGTATGACAAAAAAGCAAGAACAGGCAATTAGAACTTTATATAATGATGGCATTACTTATACAGAATTAAATAAAGGTCAAATACCACAAGATAAGCAAAAATATTTAATTAATGGTAAAATTTATACATCTAAGGCTATTGGGACATTTAATGAACATGGTTCTTTTCTTTGTTGTGGCCCTTATGCTGTTATTATAAAGGGACGTGAAGCATATGATAAATTTTGTGAAATTAAAGGAGAGGATACGAAATGTTATAAATATGAAAATAATGTGTATCAAGTATTCAAAGTAGTATTTGGTATATGGAAAAACTATCTTGATGGTAAGTATCATACTTGCATTGAGGAGAATTTACCGAGAAATTGGAGAAACAACGTAGAAGAACTTAAAGGTCGTGATATTTATAAAATTGGTGAAAAGGCATTTAACCCAAAGTATATTTCTCATGCTACTAAATTTCTAAAATCTAAGATACATTATATTTCAATAGGCGGAAAAATAGATGGTGTATTTTTTACAGATGGTGACACAATTACGTTTGTACTTCCGTTAAGGTTGCGTTAAGGTTATTAAATACTGTTTCTATATATTATATTTTAATAGAGAAGGGTGTATAATTATGTTTTTTGCAGCTATGATAGTTGGTCTTGGAATACAGGGTATTAATTGGTGTGTGGAGCATAGCGAAAACAAAAGAAATAGACAAAGAGCTAAGTATTTACTGAGTAATGGCAGGAGTCGGTGCAGGAGGCAAAGCAATTCAATTAATGATAGAGATACGCCAATGTATTTTTATTAAACATGTTTTTTCATTTTATTGTGTGTAAGGAGAGTTATTATGAAAGTATTTACACAAGAAGACGATTTTGAATATCAAATGGGAAAAATTATCGAAAAGAAGAAAAAAGATTATCCTGAATTAAACAATCTTAATGCCGATGATTTGCAAGATAAGCTTTGGTCTGAAAAATACGCTGTTCAGTTTGCAAGAAACGTATTGGATTTTTGTCAAGAATATTCAGGTGATGAATTGTTTGAATAATATTGTATTCTATCGTAAGAAAGGATGAATAAAAATGGGTTATCCTGCTGTAGCATACTACGAAAAAGATGGTTCTGGTTTTTTAGGGACAGATACACCGTTGATTATTAATGACTTTGAGTGTAAAAATGATGCGGTTGAAAAACGAAATGAATTAGTGGATTTAGGATATAAAAACGTAAAATTGTTTGATCATCCGTTTGATGAAGAGCGCGAAGAAGACGAAATAACAAAAGAGTATGTAGAAAAACATCTACTGTAAAATAAATTATTGATTTTATTTTGGAGGCGGAATAAGGTGTGAAATGGGAAGAAGTTCCTATTGGTAACAATCTGTTTACAGAATTGTCTACTTTTCAACTTTATCGAAACAAGTTAGAAGGTACATTAATAGGAATATGGTTATTAGTTAAAAGCAATATTAAAGATAAGCTAACTGAATGTACTAAAGCTTTGTGTAGATTGTGGAAATAGTGAACTATACGTTGATCGGATCGTTATGTAATTTGCAAAGGAGCACATCATAATGAAAAAAAGTAAAACTTTTATTGCAACGCCTCCAGGTGTAACTATTAAAGAACAACTTGCTGAAAATGGAATGAGTGAAAAAGAATTTGCTAAACGGATGGGAATTTCTGAAAAACACATTAGTAGATTAGTGAGTGGAGAAGTTAAGCTAACTCCAGAAATGGCTGTGCGTTTGGAAATGGTTCTTGGTGTGCCAGCTAAATTTTGGAATAATCTTGAGGCTATTTATCAAAGTGAACTTGCGAAAGCTAATTCTAAAGATGTAAATTAGCTTTACATAGTTAACTTTGTTAAATTAGAATGTATATGAAATTAAGTCCACATTGGTTTTTTTTCAATAACACTTAATCTATATTCTACTAATTCAAGTGGAAGATTTAAGTGTTCTGCTATATCAGGCGATGAAAGCTGTAAATATTCTTCCATATCTTCATCTGAAAACAATAGATCTATTGCAAATTTATCAGCTTCACGTTCAATTTTTTCTACAGGATAAAACGTTTTAGATTTAAAAAAAGATATATTAATATCTGAATGTAAAACAGCATGGCCAAGTTCGTGAGCGCATATAAATCTTTGTTCTTCTTCTGAACAGATGTTACTAATGCAGATCATTTTTATATGTCCGTCGTAAATATAATATCCATTTACTTCTATTAGTGGGTCAAATACAGTATAAATTTTAAGTTCATGAGCAAGTTTAAACGGGTCGCGCGTATTGTATTTTTTGCAAATTAAATCAGCAATTCTTTTTATACGCATTGATTTCACTCCGATTTTTTATTTTCTTTATTTTCAATAATTTTCATATTTTCTATAGATTTTTTAAAACTTTTTATTAACATTGCTTTTGCGGTGTTGCTCATTGGTGTTCCATTAAATACTGTTGCGACTTGTGGATCTTCAAGCTGTTTTAATATTGTATCTAATTTTTTTGAAATATCAATTTTATTTTCAGATTGAAATTCAGATAAGTCTATTATGTTTCCATAAAGCAAATAGTGGCTTGATACATTAAAAAAATCTGCTAACTTATCGAGATTTTTCATATAAGAAGTAGAAGCGCCTCGTTTCCAATTGTCAATGACTTTTTCTCCTAATCCGCTTTTTATTCCGAATTCTCTGTCCGAATAGTTATTTTTATCTTTTAGTTCAAGAATCCGATTTAATACATTTTGTTGCATTTCATCCAAAATTTTCATTATAAATTGCCACCTTATTGTTCAAACAGTCAAATTCGTAGAAAATTAGGAACTTTGTGTTGACTTCCTATTTTTTTAGGAATATAATGATGAACAGTCAATTCGTTCACATTCTACAACTAAGTGTTAAAAAAATCAAGTTATAAGGAGAGATTTTACATGCAAACCGATTTTGATGAGTTGCGCCCTGAAATCACATTGGATAAATTAGATTTAAGACACATAGACAAATCGTGCATTACTGCGAATGGAGAATGTGATTTTTTACGAATTCCATTAATTAAAGCAAAAAATGAAAAACTTCTATTTGAGTTTGTATTCTGTGCATTAACAGATAAATATGGAATAAATGCTATTTGGCCTCAACCTGTAAGATTGCATTTGCTTATAGATGACACAGATGGCGAACGGAATTACTATATTGGAACATATGCAAAAATGGAAGATTTGAGTGGAAAGAATACGCAAGAAGCAGTTGCTAATATACATTTAAGTGAAAGTGAGAAACATATTATTGATTTTATTTTGAATTCACTAAAGTAGATTAAAATAATTAGTGAGCCGTATACGATCCCAATAGGATAGCAATTTTCTTGCTATATCCATATAAAATTAAAATATATACTTGACAAAATGGAATATAGGTATTATAATACCATTACAGCATGTATTAAATAAATAATAATATGAGGGGTGATAGCATCATGCTGGATGGTAATAATAGTAATTTCCCAAAACGTGGTGAGATTTGGTATGCAAATTTAAATGAGGCAATTGGTAGCCAGCAGGGTGGTATTCGTCCTGTGCTGATTTATTCTGACAATGCATATAATCGTAGTAGCACGACGATTATGGCGATTCCGCTTACTTCTAAGCTTTATAAGCGAAGTCCTGTGCATGTTAATATTAAAGCGTGTAAAGTAAATGGTTTAACTAAAGATAGTGCTGTAGAAATTGAAAAAATGCGGGATATAAACAAATTTCAGCTTATTAAATGTATTGGAAGAATTTCTGAATTTGATGATTTTAGAATTGCGGCTAAATTTCCTATTATGTATCCATCTCTTGGAATTCTAAGAAAATCAGATGCTTTTACGTGCCAGATGGCATAATAATATTAAACTTGACATATATATTGGGTAGTGGTATTATAAATTAAAATAATGTAAATAGTTAAGGAGAAGAGCATATGAATAGTGATATTATTAGTATGTATTCAGAGAAGTATGGGCTATATCCATATATATTTAAATCTATTTACAATCTATCTCTGAAAATGAAATCTATTGACAATTTGTATGGCAATGAAGAATTGATTTCACGTAAGTCTATTGTACGATTTTTTAGTACAGTAGGAAAATATGAAAATGAAATAGGAAAAGATCTTTATGAATTTAATCGTGTCAACATGGAAAATCTCTTTATACGAATTAACGTTATTACTAAACAAACTTTTGAAAATCGTAAACATATCATAAAGAATTATATGGACTGGTGCGTAGACCATAAATATATGACAATATCAGATGAGCAATGGTTTATTGATTTTGTGTATGAAGATTTGTTTATTAGTGATTTTATAAAATTGCGTTATTTCAAATCTTTTGATGAACTTTCAAGCGGTATTAAGTCAATAGTAGACTATTATAGTCCTGTTGACAAGCACCGTTTTGATATTTATATAATTGCATATTGTTTATCTTGGTTCGGATTTAATGCAAAAGAAATTTGTAAATTACCTGCAAAATGTGTTGACTATAAAAATAATTGCGTTATACTAAATGGTATGAAACGTAGTTTAAATGAAGAAACGTGTTCATTTATACGCAAATATATGAATACGGATGGTTATAACACAAAAAATGCTGGATATGAATATATTGATCGTTTGTATAAACAATCTGATTTATTAATAAGAACATTAGTTAGCAAAGATGGAAATTCTTGGAAGACTGCTGATTTGCAAACGCAATGTTCAAGGATAGCTACGGACGCAACAGAAAAGTTTAAAGCTAACGAACCTTTTAGATGCCATAAATTTAATTTAAAAGATATTTATATATCAGGATGTTTTTATAGAATTTATAAGTATCTTTGTAAAACAGGAAAATCAATCGATCAATTAACAGTAAGCGAGCTTAGACAAATTTCCTTGAAATCAATAACCTCTATGTCAAAAGCTAACTTTGTTAGTAATTACAAAAATTGGGCTTCTACTTTTTATGCCTAATAAAAAAAAGGAGAATATCTATGAATAAGAGTATATTCACTCCGGTATCATCCATTCCAAAATCCATTGAGGTTGTGTCATTAGTGGATCAGATGGATAAGCAGTATATTACTGCTGGATTATATTTGTCCAATCAAATTGAGGATAAATATAATACAGAGCATGATGGAAAACAATTTAAAATACGCGATTATATGGAGGGTCAGCGTTCATATACGTGGGAAAAATGGCGTGCAAGTAATTTTATTGTATCCGTTATGTTACAAAGTCGCATTCCAGAAATTTGGTTATATCGAAAAGATGACAGAGATCAACATAAAAAATGTCTTGATGGTCAACAAAGGCTTACTACACTGTGGTTATTCGTATATGATAAATTTTCTCTTGATATGTCAAGGGCTGAATTTAATAAATTTCCATTTGGAAATAAAATTTATTCTGTAAAAAACGATCTACACGGTAAGAAATTTTCTGAGTTACCTCAAGAGTGGCGTGATTCTATTCTGCATTATTCTATGGATGCACAAATATTTAATAATTGTTCAGACGAACAAGCTGAGCATATTTATACAGAAATGGCAAACGGTACTAAACCATTGCGCGCAATTGAGGTTCGTAAGACAGGAATGGGAACAGGTGTTAGAAACTTTATTTATTCTATAATTAACCAGCGTTGGATTTTGCATATGATGACTACAAGTTCAGCTTTTGGCAGTAGAGGATTAGATATTCTATCACAATTTATTACACTTGCTAAAAACAATGGCCCGATAGATTTGTCACGAAATAGTATTGATGAAGCCATTTATGATTTACGTGATATGGGTATTTCAGATGAACTGCAAAGGTCTATCAATAATGCGGGTGCGTTTATAGGTTCTACGCTTGATGCTTGGATTCAAACGAAAAAAGATGCTGATAAAAAACGTGTTATTGGACGCAAGGTAAAAAATTATGGGACGTATAGATTTCCTATGTTTCGTAATAAGACTATTACTTTAATGTTTTTGTGGGCTGGATATAGAGCTTTGCAAAAAAATGTAAGTCTTGATGCATTTCAAAAATGGTCTTATAAATTTTTTACAAATCCAAACGCAAAATTTAAGCGCGGACTTCCAGATAAAAAGTCAAAAGCAGGAGACTTTGTTAATGTAAAAATTCGTATTGAAGCAATTGATGAAGAATTAGATAAACTATCGCATAGTGATAAACAAAGTGATAAACAAGAACAGGGCGGCGATAATGTGAAAGTACAACAGCAGGCAACAATTGATGAGAGTAAACAACCTGTAAAACAATCTGAAAAAGTATGAAAGCATTTTGCTTTCTTACATATAATATTACGAAAATTAAATAATATAGTTAAATAACTTGATTTTACAAAAATGTTCGTGTATAATAAAAGCAGTTAAAAATATTGCGGATTAGCACAACGGTAGTGTACACGGCTTTGACCCGTGGTACGAAAGATCGACACTTTCATCCGCAGCCAGCTCTAAACGTTTCCTTTGTTCTTTAATAAGAGCATAAACAATAACAAAGAATAAGATATTAAATTACAAGTGCGTAAAGTAAATTTTTGAGCTTGTAATTAAATATGCCGCCATGGTGAAATTGGCAAACACAAAGGACTTAAAATCCTTCGGAAGAAATTCCTTGCCGGTTCAAGTCCGGCTGGCGGCACCATATGGACATTTAGCTTAGTTGGACTAAAGCAACCGCCTCATAAGCGGAAGATCAGAGGATCGTAGCCTCTAATGCCCACCAAAAGAAAATATTAAAGATCGAATCGTGATTTCATTCAGTGAAAGGAAATACATATGAGAATAGTAAAGGCAGAAGTTAGTGCAAGCTGTAAACGAGGTTGTTTGGGATATTATGAGATTGATGTTTGGTATACAGACACAGATATTAATTCGAGAGGTATCATTGAAAATGTAGAAATGTCTAAATTAAAGAATGTAGCAAATGTTAAAAAAGGAAATGGGTTTGCAAAAATACAAAAGTTCTTTAATACAAACGAAGGTAAAGTATGGCTTGAAGAAGAATTATTGAATCAGATCAAAGAATAATTCTATAGGATAAGAAAGAAGATAAATAATTATGAGTAACGAAAAAGATAGTCTTGGAGATCGGATGAAAAGATATGAAGGTGTGTCTCGTACATATCTTGTAAGGCGTATGCCTGTGATTATTCGTATTGATGGCAAAGCTTTTCATACGTTCACAAAAGGCTTTCAGAAGCCGTTTGACATGGTTTAAATGCAGTCTATGTGGAATACATGTCAATATC
>ENA-UOOK01006559-UOOK01006559.1-fermentation-metagenome-genome-assembly--contig:-NODE-6559-length-11051-cov-3.773281_pt1 | contig 11051 bp, 8 predicted proteins | sample MGYA00245777_ERZ724023 | MGnify/ENA primary metagenome ERZ724023 (study PRJEB28704, sample SAMN03018312) | fermentation metagenome | biome: anthropogenic terrestrial biome; feature: soil; material... | reverse complement strand
GAGACCCTCGTGGAAAGTACAATATACGACAAACTCGTCTATACGACCTGACAGGCTATCTCGACGACGAGTCGATTGAAATTCTGAAAAAAGGATTTCAGCCCATCTCGTTTTCCAACCTCAACATCAGCCAGAGCGTAGAGGATTCCAAGGCGCTGAACGACGACCCGGCCCCCAAGGTCATCATTTCCTCCAGCGGCATGTGCGAGGCCGGGCGCATCCGCCACCACCTGAAGCACAATCTGTGGCGCCCCGAATGCGCCGTCGTGTTTGTGGGCTTTCAGTCCGTGGGAACGCTGGGGCGCGTCCTCGCGGACGGGGCGAAACAGGTGAAGCTGTTCGGCGAAGAGATCGCGGTAAAGGCCCACATCTATAATTTCCGTTCCATGAGCGGCCACGCGGACCACACGGGCCTGCTGAAATGGCTGGGCGCGTTTCAGCCGAAGCCGCGGCGCGTTTTTATCGTGCACGGCGAAGAGCATATCTGCGCGGCTTTTTCCGCAGAGCTGGAAGAGATGGGCTACCGCACTTACGTGCCGAATTTCCAGGCCCGGTTCGACCTTCTCGCGAACGCGGAAACCGACCCCGGAACGCCGCCGGTTCCGGCGGAAGAAAAAGAATCCCGAAAGACAAGGGTCAATCGGGTTTCCTCGGCGTTTGTCCGCCTGCTGGCGGCGGAAAAGCAGCTGCTTCAGGTGGTGATGCGCAACGAGGGCGGCGCAAACAAGGATCTCGCCCGTTTTGCCGACCAGATCCTCGCGCTGTGCAGAAAGTGGGACCGCTAGGCTTCCGGGCCTATCCGTTGTTCTTTTCTTTCAGAAGGTCCCTGATTTCGGTGAGAAGAAGCTCTTCCTTCCCGGGTTCCGGGGGCGGAGCTTCTTCTTTTTTCTTATGTACCCGGTTGACCAGCTTGACCGCCATGAAAATGGCGAAGGCGATCACCAGAAAATCCAGCACCGTCTGAAGAAAATTTCCATAATTGATGGAGATCGGGTCGGTGCCGGGAGACGAGGCGGGAAGGACAAACGCCAGCTTCGCCAGATTGATTTTTCCAGTGATCAGCGAAAGCGCCGGCATCACGATGTCCGACACCAGCGAAGACACGATTTTTCCGAACGCGCCGCCGATGATGACGCCGACCGCCATATCCACCACGTTGCCGCGCATGGCGAACGCCCTGAATTCTTCCATTAATTTTCGCAAACCTGATTCCTCCGATTCCGTTAGTTGTTCTCATATCATAACAAACGGGCGGAAAAAAATCAACACCGCCGCATAACCGCGCGGCGGTGCCGATCGATAACGGCCGGAAAAGGGTCGTTTTACGCGCCTTTTTTCAGCTCTTCTTTCAGCTTCTTGTCCAGATTCTCCCGGGCGACCGCCAGCATCAGCTTGATGCGGTTTTCCTGGTTCACGCGGGTGGCGCTCGGGTCGTAGTCGATCGGGACGATGTTGGCGCGTTCGTCCTCCTCCTTGATCCGGCGGATCATGCCCTTGCCGCAGATGTGGTTCGGCAGGCAGCCGAAGGGCTGCGCGCAGACGATGTTTTCAAATCCGCTTTCCACAAGCTCCAGCATTTCCGCGGTCAAAAGCCAGCCCTCGCCCATTTTGGCGCCGTAGCCGATCACGTTTTTCACCAGTTTTCTGGTGTGGGCGTAGGGCACGGGCGCCTGAAAGCACGGCTGCTTCTTCACGGCGGCGATCAGAATCTGCTGCATCTGCAGCAGATAGTCCATCAGCATTTTCACGACGGCGAATTTCGCGGGGTTTCCGCCGTAAAGGCGGATGTCGTCCAGCCGGTTGTCAAACTTGAACAGCGCGAAGCTCAGAATCCCGGGAACGTTGACTTCGCAATCCTGCGAGGCGAGAAAGTCCTCCAGATTGTTGTTTCCGAGCGGCGCGTATTTGACGAAAATCTCCCCGACGATGCCCACCCGGATTTTCGGGACGCGCGTGACCGGGATCCGGGCGAAGTCCGAAACGATGTCGTCCAGATTCTTTTTCTGCTGTTTCAGCGAATACCCGCGCCCGCCGTTGAATTGGGCGGAGAGGCCGGAGATCCATTTCTTTACCAGAAGCTCGCTTTCCCCTTTATGGTTTTCATAGGGCTTCACCTGGTTGTTCAGCAGCATCAGCGTGTCGCCGTAGACAAGGCCCGCGATGATCTTGCGCAGCATCGGAAGCGTCACCTGAAAGCCGGGGTTATGCTCCAGCCCGGAAAGGTTCAGCGAAACCACCGGGATGTTCTCCATTCCGGCTTTCCGCAGGGCCTTGCGCAGCAGGTGGACGTAGTTGGATGCGCGGCATCCGCCGCCCGTCTGGGTGATGACCAGCGCGGTGCGGTCCAGGTCGTATTTTCCGCTTTTCAGCGCGTCGATAAACTGGCCGATGACGAGCAGGGCGGGGTAGCAGGTGTCGTTGTGGACATATTTCAGGCCTTCCTGCACCACGTTGGGGCCGTCGTTCGTCAGCAGCTCCATTTTATATCCGCAGTTCCGGAATATGTTGACAAACAGCTCGAAATGGATCCGGGCCATCATGGGGCACAGAAGCGTGTATTCCTTTTTCATTTCCTTTGTAAAAAGGATTCTTCCGGTACGGTCTCTTTTCAGTTCGGCCAAAATGATCACCTCATTGTTCCAGTGCGGCGAACAGGCTGCGCAGCCTGATTTTTACCGCGCCAAGGTTTGTGATTTCATCGATTTTGATCTGGGTGTATATTTTTCCTTCGGATTCCAGAATTTCGCGCACCTCGTCGGTCGTGATGGCGTCCACGCCGCACCCGAACGAAACGAGCTGCACCAGATTCATGTCGGGGCGGTCCCCGACGTATTTCGCGGCGGCGTACAGGCGCGCGTGATAGGTCCACTGGTTGAGCACGCCGGTGTGGAACCGCTTGACTTCGTCGCTCACCGAATCCTCGGTGATCACCGCGGCCCCCAGGCTCGTGATCAGCTTGTTGATGCCGTGGTTGATTTCGGGGTCGAGGTGGTACGGGCGGCCGCACAGCACGATGATCGGCTTGCCCTCTTTTTCGGCCTGCTCCGCGATCCGTTTCCCTTCCGCGCGGATTTTGTCCAGGTAGCCGTAATACGCCTGGTAGGCTTCTTTTGCCGCCTTCTTAACCTCCCGCAGGGAGATGTCCGAAAAATACTGGTTTAAAATTCCATGCATCTTGACCGGGAAGTCGTGCGGGCGGTGGATGCCGACGTAATCCTTGATGAAGGTCTTGCCCGCGAGCTCGCCCATGTTGGCGGAGATCACCTCCGGGTAATAGGCGACGACGGGGCAGTTGTAGTGGTTGTCGCCGAGCCCCTCGTCGAAATTGTAGGACATGCAGGGGTAGAAGATGGTGTCCAGTCCCTCTTTCAGCAGGGCGTATGTATGGCCGTGCATCAGTTTGGCGGGGAAGCACACGGTGTCCGACGGGATGGTGTGCTGTCCCTCCAGGTAAAGGGAGCGGCTGGAAAGGGGAGAGGTGACGACCTCGAACCCCAGCGAGGTGAAGAACGCGTGCCAGAACGGCAGAAGCTCATACATGTTCAGGCCCATCGGAATCCCGATCTTTCCTCGTTTTCCCGGAACGGGCCGGTAGCTTTGAAGGGCTTCCAGCTTGAAGGCGTACAGGTCGAGCGGCTCGCCGCCGCTCTTTTTCGTGACGGGCTTTTCACAGCGGTTCCCGCCGATGAAGCGCCGGTTCCCGCTGAAGATGTTGATGGTCAGGCGGCAGTGGTTGCTGCACAGGCCGCACGAAGCGACTTTTACCTCGTGGGAGAAGTTCTCCAGCTCCTCAAGGGAGATCAGGCCGCTTTGTCCTTTTCCGTGCGCCTTCGCGTAGACCGCCGCGCCGAACGCGCCCATCAGCCCCGAGATGTCGGGCCTTACGACGTCGACGCCCAGCTCTTTTTCAAACACGCGCAGCACGGCGTCGTTCAGGAAGGTTCCGCCCTGCACGACGATGTTCCGGCCGAGGGACTCCGCCGAGGGCGCGCGGATGACCTTGTAGATCGCGTTTTTCACGACGCTGACCGAAAGGCCGGCGGAGATGTCCGCAGTGGTCGCGCCGTCCTTCTGCGCCTGCTTCACGGAGGAATTCATAAACACCGTGCAGCGCGAGCCCAGGTCCACCGGGTGCTTTGCGAAAAGTCCCTTTTTCGCGAAATCCGCGATGTCGTAGCCGAGCGTGTTCGCGAACGTCTGAAGGAAAGACCCGCAGCCGGACGAGCACGCTTCGTTCAGGAAGATGTTGTCGATGGCGCCGTTGCGGATCTTGAAGCATTTCATGTCCTGCCCGCCGATGTCGATGACGAAATCGACGTTCGGCATGAAGTATTTGGCGGCGGTGAAGTGGGCGATCGTCTCCACAATGCCGAAGTCGATGTTGAACGCGTTTTTCAGCAGCTCCTCGCCGTAGCCCGTCACGGCCGAGGAGGCGATTTTGATTTCCGGATAATTCCGGTAAAGGCTCAGCAGGTATTCCCGGATGATGGGCACCGGGTTGCCGGAGTTGCTTTTATAGACGGAATCGAGAAGCTCCCCGTTTTCCCCGAGCACGACGGCCTTGACCGTCGTGGAGCCGGAGTCCACGCCGAGATATGCGTTTCCGCGGTAGGTCTTGATATCGCCCCGTTTGGCGCGGCATTTTTCATGGCGCTTCACGAATTCCCGGTACTCCCCCTCGTTCTCGAACAGCGGCGGGATCGAAAGGAAGTCGGCCGTGGTGCCGTAGGCCTCCACGTTTTTCAGCGCGGTGTCCAGATCCACCGCGATCTCGCTGTTGAAGGCCGCGCCCAGCGCGACATAATACAGCGAATTTTCCGGGCAGACGCCCTTCACCTTCAGCGCCGTGTCGAAGCTTTTGCGCAGCTCGGGCAGGAAGGTGAGCGGCCCGCCCAGGTAGATCACCTTGCCGCGGATCGGGCGGCCCTGCGCCAGCCCGGCGATGGTCTGGTTCGCGACGGCGGCGAAGATGCTGGCGCAGATGTCGCTTTTGCGCGCACCCTGGTTCAGCAGGGGCTGAACGTCGGACTTCGCGAACACGCCGCAGCGCGAGGCGATGGTGTAGATCTTTTCGTGCTTCGAAGCGAGCTCGTTCATCTCATCCAGCGACAGATGCAGCAGCGTTGCCATCTGGTCGATGAACGCGCCGGTGCCGCCGGCGCAGGAGCCGTTCATGCGCACTTCGGTCCCGCCGCTCAGGAACAGGATCTTGGCGTCCTCCCCGCCCAGCTCGATGATGACGTCGGCGTCGGGGATCATCCGCCCCATGGCGATGCGGGTCGCGTAGACCTCCTGAATAAACGGGAGGCTGCATTTCTGGGCGATGCCCATTCCGGCGGAGCCGGAAACCGAAACCATCGCGGGCTCGCCGTGAAGGATATCGCTTTTTATCTTTTTCAGCAGCTCCGCCATTTTCTGCGTGATCTGCGAATAATGACGTTCATAAGACTGGTAAAGGATTCGATTGTCCGCATCCAGCACGACGCATTTGATCGTGGTGGAGCCGACATCCAGGCCGATTTTCATACTCATCTTCTCCATTTCTTCAGCAGCCGGGTTTGCCGGTGCTCTGCCGGAAAAAGCCGCGGGTTACCGTCTGTTCTCCGCGTCCCTTTTCAGGATGCGGTTCGCCGTTTCGATCAGGCCGATCATCTTTTCAAAGTTTTCCTTGCCCATTTCGCTGCACAGAAGGTCGATCTGACGGGTATATTCGCTGCAGGTGCCCCGTACCGTTTTCCAGCCCACGGGCGTCACACACAACGTGTAGCTTCTTCGGTCGACTTCAGACGGCTTGCATTCCAGATATCCGTTTTTGATCAGGTTTTTCAATGTAAAAGAAATGGAGGGTTTGGAGATTCCGAAAAAATCGCTGATGGTGAGAGGGCACACCGGCTCTTTCGAGGTCGCGATGAAGATCAGGATGCCCAGTTCGCTGTGGCGCAGGGACCTGCACGGTTTTCGGTTTCTGTTCAGGCGGCAGAAAAGCGCCACTTTCATGGCGGCGGAGTTCAATGTTTGATCCAAAGTCGTCCCTCTCCCCGATTATTTTAGTTAGGTTCATGAACTATCAGACCCTATTCTAATGCAGATTCCGCAGTTTGGCAAGCACAACTTTTCAATTGGATGAATTTTAAGAAAATATTTTACAAATAAACGCAGAATCCGCCGATTTTTGCACAATTTTCCGAAGATCAGCCGCGCCTCACCGTATAGGAAGAGGAAGCGAGATGAAAAACATCCTGCATTTTGCCGTTTATGACGATTTTATTTTTGTCGTCGATCAAAAGCACGCCCGCGCCGTATCGTTCCGCCAGGGCAAGGGCCTTTTCCGGCCCCAGCACGAAACAGGCCCGCGCCAGCGCGTCGGCGGCCGCGCCGCTTTTTTCATACCACACGGTGACGGAGACGAGGCCGTTGTTTTCCGGATACCCGGTTTTCGGGTTGAGCAGGGAATGGTAGGTGACGCCGCCGCTCCGGAAGCTGTTTTCCGAGCTGTCTGCGGTGGAAACGAAGCCGGAGCCGATTTCCAGCGAACCGATGGAAGCCGGGTCTTTGCCGTTCTGCGGCGACTGCACCGCGATGCTCCACGGCTTGCCGCCCGGCTTTCTTCCGTACACGCCGACGCTCCTGCCGGCGGCGATCAGACCGGCCGAGGCCCCGGCGCTGCGGTAGGCGGCCGTCCCTTCGTCGCAGGCGGCGCCGTTTTCCACCGCACTCAGGTCCGCCGCGTTGGAATGATATTTCAAAGAGGCTTTGTTCCCGTCGATACGGAGATTTTCGTACCCGACGTACGGCAGAAATTTTTCGATCTCCGACCGGTCCGGGACGCGGCTCGAAAGGCCGCCGAAATCCCACAGCGAGGCCACGGGGTACAGGGTGGGGTCGTACGCGCCGCCGGATTTTTCCGCAACGTCGAGGCAGGTGTTCAAAAGGGAGACGGTCTTTTCGTTCAGCTGCGTCCAGTCGCTCCCCGCTTCGGCGTCCAGCTTCGCGATATCCGAGTCCTCCCCCTGAAGGGAGATCCTGTCCTCCAGATCCCCGATCGCCGCCGCGGCCGAAGCCGCCGCCTGCTCCCGGGTCTTTCCGTAAACCGTCTGCTGTATGTAGGTTCCGAACGCGTAATTCGTGCATTCGTAGTGCTGGGCGGCGTCGTATCTCAGAAAGATCGCGGCGAGCAGCGCGAGCACCAGGATCAGGACGCCGGTCAGAACGGCGGCCAGCTTTTTGGGGGAAAGTTCCAATACCTTTTTCACGCGGACAGCATCCTTTCGTTTGGAGAATTATCTTATTTTACCATATGTCCCTGCAAATGAAAACAGAGCATCCATGAGAAAATAACGGGGCGAAATCCGCGCGGAATCAAAAAAAGATTGACAACCGGCGGGAACGGACATATAATGATAAAAACAAAAAAAGAAAAACCGATGAGTAAGAGTAGTATCCGGGCAGAACGCCTTTTCAGAGAGCCGCGGCGGGTGAGATCGCGGCATGGTGCTGCCGGGGGAATGGACTTACGAGGGCGGGATGAAAAGCCGGCCGGGCCCAGTAGTTTCCGACGGAATCGCTCCATCCGTTAAAAGCGGGGCGGAAAAGCAGTAAAATTGAGTGGGCGCGGAAACGCGTCAATCCGGGTGGTACCGCAGGAGTCTATGCTCTTGTCCCTGAAGAAGGGACGGGGGCTTTTTTTATTGGTTTTTCCGGGAAGGGAAAGGGAGGTGGTTTGCGATGGCCGACGACTGGTGGTGGCCGAAAAGGAACCGAAGAAAAACAATCCTCTTATTTTTGGAAAGGAAAGTGTCTGAAATGAAACAATTGAAAAAACTTGCCGCGTCGATCCTTGTCCTCGCTTTAACCGCGTCTCTTGCCGCCTGCGGGGCGGGAGGCTCATCCTCTTCCCAGGCCGCATCCGGGCAGTCTTCGGGGAAGAAGCTTCAGATCGGCGTCATTCAGTTCGCGCCGCATCCGTCGCTCGACAACTGCTACAAGGGGTTCCTGCAGGGGCTTGAGGAAGTGGGATACAAAAACGGGCAGAACGTGACGATCGACCTTCAGAACGCGCAGGGCGATGCGGCGAACGGCGACCTGATCGCGAAGAACATGGTTTCCAAAAAATACGACATGATCATGGGCATCGCGACCCCGGCGGCCATGTCGGCGTACAGCGCCGCCAAGGGGACGGATATTCCGGTCGTGTTCACGGCAGTCTCCGACCCCGTTTCCGCCGGGATCGTCAAATCCCTCGAAAAGCCGGGCACGAACTGCACGGGGACATCCGACGTGCTTCCGCTGGAGGAGCAGGTGAAAATGATCCGCGCGTTCCTGCCGCAGGCGAAAAAGATCGGCGTGCTTTACACCACCAGCGAGCCGAACTCCGTCAGCCAGCTCGCTTCCCTGAAGAAGATCGCGGGGAATTACGGCTTCGAGATCGTCGAGACCGGCGTGACGAACGCTTCCGAAGTCGCGACCGCCGCGGCTTCCACCGTCGCGAAAGGGGTGGACTGCCTGAACAACTTCACCGACAACAACGTCGTGAACAACCTTTCCTCCGTCCTTCAGGCGGCGAACAAAAAGAAGATCCCCGTGTTCGGCTCCGAAGTGGAACAGGTGAAAAACGGGTGCCTGGCTTCGCAGGGGATCGATTACGTCGCGCTGGGCGCCCAGACCGGGAAGATGGCCGCCTCCATCCTGAAAGGGGAGAAGAAGGCGGCGGATCTCCCGGTGTTCCTGGTCAAGGATTTTTCACCGGTCTACAATAAAACCGTGCTGGATTCCCTCGGCCTTTCGCTGCCGAAGGATTATGAGAACGCCGCTGAGGTAAAATAATACAAAGACTGTTGCAATCTGGGAAAGCAGGGAACGAAACATGGACATTTTAACGGGGCTTCTCCTGAACGTGCTGGAGGAGGGCTTGATTTACGGCGTGATGGCGATGGGGGTGTACATCACCTATCAGGTGCTGGATTTTCCGGACCTTTCGGTGGACGGCACCTTCCCGCTGGGCGCCTGCGTCACAGGGGCCGTCATCGTTGCGGGCGGGTCCCCGTGGGTGGCCTGCGCCGCGGCGTTCGTGTTTGGCGCGCTTGCCGGGTGCGTCACCGGCTTCCTGCATGTCAGGCTGAAGATCACGGACCTTCTTTCGGGGATCCTCGTGATGACCGGCCTTTGGAGCGTCAACCTCGTCATCACCTCCGGGAGCGCGGTGCTTCCGTTCTACAATCAGCCGACCATTTTCAATTCCGGCCCGGCGGCGCTTCTGCCGGCCGGCGCGTCGGATTTTCAGGTGGTGCTGGTGGCGCTGGCTGCGGCCGCGCTGGTCAAGATCCTGCTCGACCTGTATCTGAAAACGAAATCCGGGCTCCTGCTGCGCGCCGCGGGCAACAACCCGCAGTACGTCATTTCGCTGGGGCAGGACCCCGGGCGCATGAAAATCCTTGGGCTTGCGATCGGGAACGGCTGCACCGCGCTCGCGGGCTCCATTCTGGCGCAGCAGAGCGGCTCCGCCAACATTTACAGCGGCACCGGCATGGTGGTCATGGCGCTGGCCTCGGTGATCATCGGGACCAGCATCTTCGGCCGGCTCCGGTTTTTGAAGCCGACCGTCATGGTGGTGCTGGGCGCGATCGTTTACAAGGCCTGCCTCGCCATCGCCATGCAGCTCGGCCTGCCGACCAATTTCCTCAAACTGCTGATGGCGGTCCTGTTCACCGTCGCTCTGGTGAGTAACCGCATGATATCGGGAAGGAGGAAGCATCCGCATGTCAACCCCACTCAAATCTGACAGCATGGTCAGCGTGCGCCACATCGACAAGACCTTCTCCCCCGATTCCGTCAGCAAAATGGTGCTTTTTTCCGATTTCAGCCTGGAGATCCGCAAGGGGCAGTTCGTTTCGGTGGTCGGCAGCAACGGCTCGGGCAAGACGACCCTCCTGAACCTGATCTGCGGCAGCGTCGCGCCCGACTGCGGGGTGATCCTGCTCAACGGGAAAAACCTGAACCACATGAAGGAATTTCAGCGTGCGAAATACATCGGCCGGGTGTTTCAGGACCCTGCGAAAGGGACCTGCCCGGAGCTGACAATTCTGGAAAACATGGCCCTCGCCGATCACAAGGGCTCGTTTTTCGGCCTTACCTCCGGCGTCAACAAGCGCCGCATCGACCGGTACCGCACTCAGCTCGAGCTGCTGAAGCTCGGCCTGGAAGACAAGCTGGATCTGCCGGTGGGCAGCCTTTCCGGCGGTCAGCGGCAGGCGCTGGCCCTTCTGATCGCCACGATGACGCCGCTGGAGCTGCTGATTCTGGATGAGCACACCGCCGCGCTCGATCCGCGTTCCTCCGAAAACGTCATGGAGCTGACGGAGCGCCTCGTCCGCGAAAAGAAGCTGACGACGCTGATGGTGACGCACAACCTGAAGTTTTCCATCCGGTACGGCGACCGGCTGCTGATGATGCACCAGGGCCGGTGCGTCATCGACGCGGCGGATGAGCGGAAGGCGGCGCTCGATACAAACGACCTGCTCGGAAAATTCAACGAGATCAGCCTGGAGGCCGGAAACTGACGGTCCGCCGCGCGCAGAACCGCGGCCGGAACAGATCCGGCGTCTGGAACGGAAAGGACAGAGGCACGCCCTCTGTCCTTTTGTCATTGACAAGCCCGGATAAAAAACTTATGATGAAAGAAGTCCCGCGGCAGCTTTCCGTTTGCAATGGATCGACGAGTTCTGCTGTTCCATTGAAGACGCTGCAAAGGGAAAATCCATCCGAAAGGACCTGGAGCGATGAAAATAACGGTGATCGGCTGCGGAAGATGGGGCAGCTTTATCGCGTGGTATCTGTGCAGGCTCGGACACGCGGTCGCGCTTTACGGCAGGCCGGGCTCCGCGCACCTTGCGCAGTTTCGGCAGACCCGCACGAACGGGCTTGTGACTTTGGAGGACGGCGTCGCCCTCACCGATTCCCTGGAAGAGGCGGTGAGCGGCGCGGAGATGATCGTGATCTCGATCTCTTCCCAGAACCTGCGCGCGCTGATGGCCGGGCTCTCGAACTATCCGCTC
>ENA-UOOK01006557-UOOK01006557.1-fermentation-metagenome-genome-assembly--contig:-NODE-6557-length-11052-cov-2.487133_pt1 | contig 11052 bp, 10 predicted proteins | sample MGYA00245777_ERZ724023 | MGnify/ENA primary metagenome ERZ724023 (study PRJEB28704, sample SAMN03018312) | fermentation metagenome | biome: anthropogenic terrestrial biome; feature: soil; material... | reverse complement strand
CTGGAAGTGTTTCTGATGCTGCCGGTATTCGGAAGGAAAGCGCCTGACGCCTTCCCGATTTTTTCTTTAGAGGGCGATGAGGATACCGTAGATACGGGAGTCATGGTCGCGGCCCTCGATATCGTTTCAGCGCCGCCGCTGTAAGTTGTAACGCTGGCCGTAACAACCGCGAGAACAAGCGCTGATATTTGTCTGATTTTCATTCAAAATGCACCTCTATATGTTATTATAATTCATTTAGGGAATAAGTCAACATTTATTTTACAGTAACCGTTATGGAAGCCCTAACATTGCCCTGCAAGGAAGATACCGTTATCTGGCAGCTCCCGGCATGTTTTCCGGCTACCATCCCAGTCTTGTCAACTGATGCGATTTCAGGGTGGTCAGAACTCCACCGGACGTCTTTATCCGCTGCATTTTCCGGTATCAGCTGGACGTTAATCCCTGCACTGTCTCCGGCTGTCACTGATATGGCGGAAGGGGCTTTTATCGCTGTCACTTTAACAGCTGAACCTTTTGGGGGTGGGACAACAGATGAGGCAGTAACTTTTGAGTCATTAGCGTCAGGCACAGCGGAGTTTAGAGAATAGCAGCGCTGGCTTTTCTCTGTTACAGGACAGAGAATAATTCTCTGAGCGCTGGCAGGACTGGAACTGCGAGTTAGCTTTTCAGTCGCTGGAATGTCATTTACAGTAACACTTGGAGTATTGAAACTTTGAGCGGAGACTACGGCGCCGGAAGTATCGTCAGGATAGCCGCTATGAAATAAAAGGCAGCTAATCATTAAAACGGATAAAAAAATAGCAGTTACCACGCAGACAATTACTCTGTGAGAGCGTTTTTTTATTTTTGCCAAAATGGTTTCTCATTATAGCAGTGATAAGTGCAACCGCATATACGATTACCATTACAAAAGCAGTAGATGCACTTGGCATCACCATCAATAAAAGTAGGGGAAAAACACCTTTAATTATTAATTTTATAATACTCATAGCACCTTTGTTACGGTACTTTTCTAAAAAGCCCACAAATGCAATTAAAAACAATACACTTGCAAGCTCCGGGGATGAAATGTAAAAATGACCAATCGCAAGCCCCCTTTTAGCGCCATTTATTCTTATTCCTACTAGCATTGTTATCACAAGCAATAAAATGCCGGAAATATAAATAGGCATTGACATATTTTTTAACTTGGTGTAATCAAAATAATATAGAGCTATCATGGTGATAATACCAATCATTACAAATATTATGTATTCTGAAAAATTAATTGCTTGGCCTTCAGTAAATTTACTGCTTGAAAACATAACTACGCCACCGATTATGTTAATAATAGCTGTTAAAACCAAAAGAGACCATTCCGTCTGTGGCTTGTGTTGACGATTTAACTTTGTGCCTATTTCATCTGCACTTCCCATTGCAGAAATTGCTAAATCAAGCGCTTTTTCTTCATCGTACCCATTAGTTATATTTTCTTCCTTTAATTCGTTTATATGCTCGCTAAGCTCCTCTCGAATGTCTTTATGTACTGTTTTACAATTTATATGAATACAAACATCATCTAAAAATGCTTTTATCTTTTTATTCAAAACAAAAACCCCCAATTACAGAATTAACCGCTTTCGTGTAGATTTGCCACTCAGATTTTTTATCCTCCAAAAGTTTTTCCCCAACTCTTGTAATTTTATAATATTTTCTGCGTTTTCCATTATCGGCATCCAGCCAATAGGACTCAATGGCTTTTTCATTTTCTAAGCTGTGAAGCATAGGGTAAAGCGTTCCTTCTTTAAGCTCAAAAACATTTTTCGATAACTTTTTAAGTTCATGTGTTATTTGATACATAGCAATTCTTTATGAATAAAGTTCCAGGTGCAAAGGTTGTTAGGTTGTGTTCCCATGTATGCAAAATACGGAACCTGTCGGATTTTCCATATCTCTTTCCAAAGCATACCCGATGCTTTCTATGACCTCTTCCGTATTATGGCAGGGTTCGTACCCCTTAAGGCTTCGATATTCTCATCAACTTCGATTCCTGCCAGCCTCATAAGATGAAACGCATTCCTCGTCGTAGAAGAGCCTTTACGTAATATGTAATCAAAATTAATTTTGCCTTCCTCGTAATACTCTTGAAAATGATAGTTGGCTATTTTAGTATTTTTCTTCTCAAGGTCACAAAGCTCTATATCGTGGGTAGATACCATGCCAATGGAATTCGTATAACTTAATTTGTTAATCAGCACTCTTGCACCGGCATGCCTGTCATGCCAGTTAGTGCCTTTGAAATCTCATCCAATAAAAAGAAAACTCGTTTTCCGGATTCCGCTTCACCGATAATTCTTTTTATTCGTACTAGCTCAGCATAAAAAGAGGATATGTTTTCTTCAAGATTATCTTTTATCCGCATGCAAGTGGATATTTCCATTATTGAAGCTTCAAAGAACCTTGCACATACGGGTGCCCCGGCATAAGCAAGAACCAAATTAATACCCGCTGTTCTCAATAGTGTGCTTTTTCCTGACATATTCGAGCCTGTAATCAATATAATTCTGGTTTTTTCATCTATTCTTAGATCATTGCACACTCTTCTCCCTACAAGCAAAGGATGTCCTAGACCTTTCGCTTCGAATACTGCATCTACCCTGTCGTTAATATTAGGCATTGCCCAATCCGGGTTTTCAAATCTTATTATTGACAAGCTAGCCAGTGCCTCCATCATTCCCAACGCATCAAACCAATCTTTTAAAAAATGTCCTGATTGTTGCTTCCATTTTTCAAGAGCTATCATCCCCTGAAAATCCCAAAGCGTCAAAGTATTGTATATAAAATAAAACATATTCTTCCTATTAGCTAATGAATCCACTATAGAGGACAGTTTATCTATCTGTCTGAAAGCTTCTACGCCATCTTTATTCCTAATCGAGTTTTTTATTTTATTAATCAAGGCAGACCTATAATTGTGAGTTTCAAAATGCTTAAGCATTCTATAGTATACTCTTAGGTCGTTGCTGTAATTCCCAAATAAACTGAACATTCTATATCTGTCTCTGACATTGTAAGAAACCAGTATAGACTGGAGCAACAATGCAGTAATAGGAAGGTATCGAGGTATGATATTCATAAAAAAGCCTGCAGTAACAAGAAGAATAGTAATGATTGGGCATATTCTGAGCACTGCAATCGCCCAAGCTTTCCTAAAAAGTTCGTTGCTTTCTTTTCCCCATGCTATTAATTCTTCTGGATTGCCAATTTTCTTCGATGTGGTCATACCTTCCGCCAAAAATCTTTGCCGCCAATTGAGCAGCATCGCCAATTCATCCACTGCTTCCTGTCGTTCGCAAATGTCATCCCTATTCCCTTCCACATCTGTCAGCAGATCTCTCAGCTCCTCTCTTCCAGTAAAGGTATTTGCTGCACTTATCCATTGGAAAAGGGAGCCTTTGCCGAATATATCCAAGTCACCAGTATAGTTATGGCTGTCTTCTAAGAAATCTTCTCCAGCATCAACAAATCTATTCCATTCTCCATTTACCCGTTTTAACGAGGTTTTATTGATATCCAGAAGCAAAGTTGTGTATTTAATTCTATTAATAAGCTTGTCTTGATGTATAACAAGATAGATAAATACTCCTAAAAATAACACTATAATAGCTGCAAGAAAGATGTAATTGCGAAATATATATGTTAATATTGCTGTACAAGTTCCAATAACAAAAACTATAAGTCTAAGGTTGCTTATTTTTCTTTCTGTCTTTTTCTGCCTTTGTAAAAATTCATCATATCTTTGCTGTCTTTTTTCATACCTCTGCTTTGCTGTCTTCATGCTTTCATCGCTCCCTTTTAATGCCAAACACAAGGTTTAGGCAATCAGCCTTTCCAACTCTTCACTCATTTAATTTCATACCAATATTCTATATCCGATACTTATTTTCCTTGTTTCAATCACTGTCTTATTATACTTTTTAACTGTAGTTTGGCTATTGAATTACCATTCAATTTATTATACAATACTTGTATTTCAAGTTGGCATGCCTTTCAAAAATCATCAATGAATTATTCCTTTCAGATATCTCATGAATTGAGACTCACTCAGTTTCGGTGATATCTTCACCAGCATATTAGTTCGTTCCTAAAATAGCAAACCTCTGCTGAATAATCAACAGAGGTTTTGTTGCTTTACTCCCTAACCACCAACGCGACGGACTCAACATGCACCATGTAAGGAAACATATAAATGTATTTCCGCTAATAATATAATGTACCCATAAAACAAGACATGATTTGAAAAAACGAAATGACAGTGGTAAAATAAGCAAAAAGAAAATAATTGCTAAATGAAGGAAATAGAATGAAAAACGTCAATGCACCATTTTCATTCAGTAATGTATTTACGCCTTATACAATGTCAGAATAAACTCCTCGCCAACTTCCTGCAAAAGAGGCTCTTTTGCCCCTGCTCCTTTCATTGATTTCAATATCATTGGAATGCCTCTCCCAAGCTGGTCAATGTACCTTAGATTCTCCATGTACTTAACTAAAAATGGATTTCTTGCATAGGAAATGCCTATTTTCATTTTTTCTACGGTCACTGTGTTCGGAAGCCTGCCTGGACTATGAAATTCTATTCTGTCATCAAACATAAGAATTCTTATCTTCGAACCGGTTATACTATAATTCCGGTGTACGAGAGTATTTACTATAGCCTCTCTTAGAACAAGAGAAGGATACTCTTTCTTTTCTTCTCGTCTTAGACCGTTTATTACAGAAGGCGTCTTCATGTTATTCTTAAGAATAACCATAAGCTGCTCTGCTATGTCTTGAATCCTGCCCGTAACAACCTTTTTGTCAACTAATTCATCTGTAATTTCAGTGCCTTTGAAGTGAGCAAAACTTACTCCATTTTGAGGAAGTCTTTTCTCAGGTTCCTTTCCGAATATCATGAGACCACCAACAGAGCAAAATACTCTCCTGTTTACTTCTTTCAATATATCTGCATTTATAAGTATCCGTTCAGTAGCTTCATTGCTTTCATCGTATAGGTCAAATGCATTGTATTTCATAAAATAATCTCTTATAACGTCAATATTCAAGTCCCTTATAGAAGTGTCTTCAACTGGAGAAATATCAAAATGCAATGCACCATTTGCTTCAAACAATCTTAAAAGTTCTTCCCTTGAAGCTATTCTCTTCGTTGTTCCTACCCTTATATAGTATTTGTAATCCGCTGTGTAATAAGGCTTATTAAGACCTTTATGTACCGTAACTACTGCAATTGTCTTACCTTCTATGTCAATACTTTGAAAATCAGGAACTATATTAGGAATACAATTATTTCTACAGATATTCATTATTTTCTCTTCAATTAATAAATCAGATACACCCTTGATGTTTCCATCATCGTCCACTCCGATAAGTATAGTTCCACCTTCTGAATTTGCAAAAGAAACTATCTCTTCAGCCAAATCCTTTGGTTTGATGCCTTCCTCTTTAAATTCAATATACGAATTCTCACCATTTTTGATTATTTTCCTAATTTCATCCTGTTTCATCATAAACCATCTCCAAAACATATTTGAAGGTATTAAAATTTGTTTTTTTAATATTATAACACAATTGCTTTAGTAATAGGCACTATCTCTTTATAAAGATACCACTTATCTCAACTTCAGTTGCTTTTAACGGCCATAAATGCAGGTATATAGGTTTAATCACCTTTATTTCCGTCTATTTTTTAAGCTGCCGGTAAATGATCATAAGGGTTTGCTTATGCAGGTAATCCAGCTGCATTTCATATAGATAGGATGTATCTTCAATACAATCCGTGAGCTTTATTTTACTTAAGTCAGTCATTTTCCCGCCATTTCGGAGCAATTCTTCAATCTTGCTCTTGGCATTATTAAGATATTCAAATTGCCGCTTAAATATCAGGTCATTTTCAACCACTTCTCCATGTCCGGGAATGATTACAGAATAATTTTTATACTGAAGCATCTTTAAAGTTTCCAGCAGCTTGTCAAGTTCTCCTCCTGCTGCAATGGGAGGTATGATATTGTTGCATATTACATCGCCTGCAATCAGAACATTTTCATCCTCAACCTCCACGCTGATATGCCCCTGAGGCTTGTAATGCCCCTCAGTATCCTGAGATTTTTATTCCCTATCTTTAACGATTTGATTTTTCTTTGCATTTTCAGGCGTTATGGGAACAATATCCCCGGTTATAAACTTTTCGAGATTTGCTGTGTGATCCTCATGCATATGGGTTATTATTATGTTCTTCAGCTTTAATTCTTTCTCATTCATAAAGTCCATAACATTTTGACTTTCCTGATCATCCATCCCTGTATCTATTAAAACTGCATCTCCTCCGGATGTAACCAATACCATATTAACAAGATAGAACTCACCGGTAAAAACATAGATATTTTCCCCGACCTCTGTTCATTTTTCTTTTTTGATAACCTCAAGTGCATTTTCCCTTAGCAGCCTTACCTGCCTTATCCTTGCAGCCGCCTGCAAAGCCTAATGTGAAAATCACAACAGCAATCAGAAGCGAAATTCGTTTGCCTGAAATCATCTATATCGGAATAATAACCGCCAGCCTTGAAGTTACCGTTTGCCGGAGCCTCCACAGAGAGCGCAGGTCGTGCGGCCGCTCCCACCACAACGTGAACAGAAAGCACGTGAACTTTGTATCGTCATCTGTCCGGTAACAAGGCTCCGGTTCTGTGAGAACTGTGTCACGCTGCCCGTTCCGGAGCAGGCGGTACAGCTGGACCTTCCTGTGCCGCCGCAGAGAGAACAAGCCGCAGAGCCGGGATAATGCTGTTCACCCAAAGCGGTTATAGCCTCTGGCGATATGGATAGTCCTTCAACCCCGGAAGTATCCGGGTTGATAACCATATCGGTGGTCATCGTCACGCCGCTGCGGTCAGAGGTAAAATCTACCGTCGCATCTAATAGCTGCATAAAGGTATAGCTTGGAACATAAAAACAGCCGTCAATATATTCCGGCGCGGTGCCGCCAAGTGTAACCTTTCCAACGACAATATCAGTATTGTTCGCATTGCAGGTAACGATCTGCCCATTGATTTTTGTGGTCAAAGTCATCAGGTGTTCGTCGAACAAGCACTCGACGTCCATATTTTCAAGAATCTCAACGATTGGATAAAAAGCCCCTTTTGGCTTGCTCGGATATGTATAGGGGGCGTGCTGCGTTTCCACAAGCTCCCCGTTAATGTAAAGCTGGTGACGGACACGTCCCTCAGTATCCTCATAGGGATAGGCGATCTCTTTCGTTTCCGGTTCGTCAGAAGCTGGGGTAGCTTCACTCTGCTTTGATTCAAAACCCGGAGTGCTTTCAAAAGACGCAGTTGCATTCTGTTCATGGGATGAGGCTGGCTCCATTTTATCTTCCTGCGATTGGTCTGAGGCATAGGAGCAAAGTGTTACGCAGAGAATTACAGATAAAAATAAAATCACAGCTTTTTTCATCTTCTCACCTACTTCCTTAAAATTGTGCTCTGGCAAAATGTACCGCCTTTATGAACGCACGCTTCACATTCCGCTGCGAATGTCACTGTTATATTGCGTCTTTTCCGCCGGTGATGGCTCCAGTATTTCCAAAACTTCTTTTCTGGTTTTTTCGTCACAAATTTGATTAGTGGCATGCAGGCGAATATCAAAATCAAATTTTGCATCAAATGCGATTTCCATCAACAAATCGGTATCAATAATACGTTTTAATGCTTCCCTTATTACTGCACCTCTACCTATCTTGGCTATCTTAAACAGCATATCCTGATTTGTAATGTTTCTTACAGCAGAACAGGCTATTGACTCTACACTGCTTTGCGCTATTTCAAAAAGCTTGCCTTGGTCACAAATGCGTTTAACAGCGGAGCACTGAATTCCTATGTTGCTTGTATTGTGATAAATAAAAAGCAAAGACTCTTGATCACGCAGTTGTTTAACCATACTTTCAGCCAGCGGAAGCTGGCAAGGGCCGAGTATCTTTGTTATCAAGGCTTGTTCATCATGTTCATAATTTGACATTTCATTACCCCTAATCTCTGCTATCTCATAATTGTTTCAGCTTCATTTCCATTCGTCGCGCCACATCCCGCAAAATGTTGATCACATTCCCTCTGCTGCCTATACCACCCGTGCCCTGGGCCCACAGCCTGTCGAAATGCTCCTGAAACTCCCGTAGGAGCATGAGTTGGTCGGAGTGGATCATCACCGGCTCCGGTCCGCTCCAGTGATTTATGGCAAGATGGTGATTCTGCTTGAGCTGCCAGCAGTTGTCCGAATGCAGCAGCGTGATGTCGTCAAGGATCAATAGATGAAAATTGGGAAACTCCTCAAGATAGCGGATGTAGCCATTTAGTACATCGGCGCAGCCCTGCGCATCCAGATGCACAAAGCCTTTTTTCATAAAATACAAACCCGGCATACGGCAAAAGCCGTCCCGCACGATCTGATTCAGCCGGGAGAGTGCGAGGATTTCGCGGAACAGGTCGCCGCCCCGCAGCGTTTCATCCATGCCCGACTTAAAACGGATAAACTCCGCACTGCGCCACGCATATTCCGTTTCGTTGTGCCCATGCAGCCGCAGAACACGATTATACGCTTCCTGCGGCATATACATAGGATTGACATTGTCTTTTACCACATCCAGCGCGCCGGGAGTGCAAAATTCCTGATAGATGATCTCAAGAATATTGCGGGAAAAATCGTCCCCGTAAATGTTCAGTACCGGCTGCGCATATCTGGCGGCCTGTTCAAAGCTTTTTTGAATCTCCGCAACAAATGACTGCTCACGCAGGATGGCAGCCACAGGCGTGGCGGCGCTGCCCGGCGTTTCCGTTACCAGCACGGCCAACCTTTCGGGAATGATCAGGTGCATTTGGTTGGTTACGGTTTGCGTCATGCCGTGTACCACCGACAACTGAATATGCCCCGATATCAGGGCTGACATATAGGTATCAATGAGTGCTGACATCGCCTTTGTGTCGCCGGACACGCAGACGACCATACGGATTTTCAAATCGCTTTCATCCATGCTCCGCAGAAGCAGTGCGGCGACATCCTCGTTAAACGTTGTAATGATCTGATCGCTGGAGAGAAAAATATCCGTCATAGTGCCGCGTGGCAGTGCCTTCAAAATGGGGGCAAGCTCCAACACAATTTGGAGACAACCGAGCTTTACGGCATTGTCGGCGGCCTCCATATGATTATATTGGGGCTGGGCTACGGGTGGTTCGCGGCCCGCGATGTCTCCCGGCAGCGATGCACCGAGATTTTTGCGCAGCTTCCCGCCATCGGAGGCCAGCCACATGATGAGGTTCTGCTTAAACCGGTACACGGTGGACAGGTCGGTGGGCAGCCCCGCCGCCTGAAACTGCTCTTTCAGCCACTCCATATCCTTGACGCGTCTGCTGCGGGTGAGAATAAAGCCGGCAATGGCTTCCATCTGCGGGCTTGCCGCCTTTAGCTGCCGATGTCCCGAAAGATACCGGCTGACAAGTGACGGGTCAAGCTCCAGCGCTTTTGCCAGTGCAAGATTGGTAAGGCCGAAATGCTCAAGCACTGATTTTAAATTTTCATTCGGCGTTGCCATTGACAGCTCTCCCTTCACTTCAAATAATTTCTACGGCGCTCACGATAATGGCGGCGATTTTATGCCTCTTTTTACTTCGCCCGCGCTGTTCTTTCGGATGGCTATTCTCCTTCTGCTAACCGAGGCAATCTGAAACTATTCTTCTATAACCGTATGCCCGGAAAGTATGCCGTTATTGGTAAATGTTCCGTCCCCTCTTGTGCATATATAGGTGTTATTGATGACCACCGCACCTTTGCTGTTGGTAAAGGCGTTGATGATAGCAATCTGGAAACCGTCCACAATAACAGCGGCATTGTTAATAAACGGGCCTTCAATCACGAAGATCACTCCTCCGTGCGTATTGGCAGTTCCTGCTTTCAGGAAAACAGAGCCGTTATTGGTGAAGCTGCCGTCAAAAATGCGTATCGTGCCGCCCACAGGCCCATAGTCGTCCGTATCGGACAAAGAGGCGGATAGCAAATTGACCGCTCCGTTGTTGATGAATTTGCCGCCATTTTGAACGGACATTACAGAATAGTTGGCAGAGTCTGCATTGACGGAATCGGCACCCATAATGTTGATCGTTCCGTTATTAACAAGAGTCCCCTCGATATAAAAATCGCTGCCTCGGCTGACCGTCACGGTAACGCCGGCCGGTATAGCAAGCTCGCCCGCGACAAACACAGGCTTTCCGACTGAATCTATGGTGATCGCCTTTACGGAGCTGTCGGACAATGCGGTTTTCAATGCTTCAAACGAGGACACGGACACCGCAGCCGGCTCTGTTTCGCCTACCAGCGCGATAGCTTGTGCATAATTATCCGCTGAAAAGACCTTCTCCTCAATCAGCTTCTTTGCCATCCTCTGATTGCCGCCCTTTATATCCGCTTCCAGAGCAGCCCATGAAATAAGCGCCACATCCCTGCGCAGGAAATTTGCCGTATTCACATCATCAGGAAGGATACCAACCGCTTTGGCAAGCGTGTCCGGCTCGTTCCACATAAAATCTCCCTCTGCGTCGCTATAACCCAGCGCACGCAGCATGAAGGTCAGATACATATCCGAATCCGCATTGCCTGTGCCAAGCTCCGTAGCGGATACGCCTTTGGTCAGCCCTTTCTCATAGGCATATCCAATGTACTTGTCCGCCCATGCTGGGACATCTGTAAACGGATGTGTTCCGCCGACATTCAGCGCCTCTGCGTCTTTCCCCAACACGCGAATCAGCATAACGAGCGCCTCCGCGCGGGTAAGCGCCCTGTCCAGGTCAAAGTTTACCTCCGTTTCGGAAACGCCCTTGAATAGTCCAAGCTGTTTTAGTGCCGTTGCCTTAGTATCCGCTGTGGTCGAGGCCGCTGCGGACGCCGGAATGATCATTGCAAAGATAAGCGTAAACGCTAGTATGAGAGATAAGATGCTCTTTACTGATTTCTCCATTGTTCGATCCCCTT